>Ga0187217_1000019_pt1 | contig 53413 bp, 65 predicted proteins | sample 15SPOviralmetaG_FD_130165 | JGI IMG/M metagenome (GOLD analysis project Ga0187217, IMG submission 130165) | Marine viral communities from the oligotrophic San Pedro Time Series (SPOT) site, San Pedro Channel, CA, USA - 15 SPOT_SRF_2010-09-15... | ecosystem: Environmental > Aquatic > Marine >... | reverse complement strand
TAGCGCTAAAGTCTATATTATAATATATTAATGATTCTGCTTTTCTTAAAGATATTCCTTCTCTACCACTAACGATTTGCAGAGCAATTGATTTGTCTGTGGTATTGAATTCATCTAACTCTGTTGTCAGCTCATCTTTATAAATATCCTTAAGAGCCTTAAGTTCGTTTACAAACTTATAAAATATACCTACCTTTTTTTTTGCAAACTGATTATAAATAAATTTGGCTTTTGTATGGTCAAGCACCATACCATTGCCGCTTTCAAATTTTATTGTTCCAGAACTTAGCTGGTGAATTTTCATCATTAGTTTTACCGATGTGTCTGCTAATATTGTTTCTTCTCTTCCTTCGATTACTAAATTTTTCTTTAATTGTTTTATAAGGTGATATGTTTTTTCAGACATACGAACCGTGAGTATTTTTTCTTTTGTTTCTACCTTGAACCCTGCTTCAGCTTGCGTATATGAAATAGTAAAAGGTTTCATTTTTTCTAAAATTTTCTGCGAACCGTCTTTGTATTGTCTTATCGACATACCTCCTATCGGTCTAAGAGTAACATTAACATAATCATCACTGAAACGATAAAAATTTTTATACTTAGCAAACGGATTACTTGGTATACTATAAACTTGATGATACATTTGACTATAAGATTCTGGTGTAGGTGTGCCAGATAATAATATTACATAAGGATTTTCTTTTTTGATTAGCATCTTTACCTGCTTAGCTCTTTTACTTGGTTTAGGAAAAGCTCCCATAGAATGTGCCTCATCACAAATAATCATATCCCAGCCAGGTGAATCAATTTTATGTAAACTCTCATAGTTTATTGCCTGGAGAACATAACCTGGATGAAGTAACTTATAGTCGTTTTCAATAGAAGATATTGCTTTTTTTTTAGTAATAAATAAAACATTTTTACAATTTAAACGTTCTGCTAATCCTAAACTTGTTAAAGTTTTACCTGTTCGTACCTCCATAGCTAAATACAAAAACCTATGTGTTTTTAAAATACCTAATCCTTTTTCTATAATCTCCTTCTGATATTGTCTATATTCCATTCTGATAGTTCTTGTTTTAATATTGCACACTTTTCATAATCTTCTAAAGCAATAAAGTGTTCCAGCATTGTTTGAATTAATTTTTTTGAGTAAGGAGAAAAAGGGTTGTGAGCAAAATAATATTCTTTAGAGTTTATTATTTTTTCTTCATCAGCCTCTTCAAACAAAACCATATAAGAATTTTTTATGGCTATGTCAAAGATTTCTTCTGGAGTTCTCTTCATATTAAAAGTCCATTTCCTCTTGAGGGTCTAGTTTATTTTTTATTATAATCCATCTTCCGTTCATATCTCTTCCTTCTACTGGAGTTTGTCCACTATAGAAAAGAGCAAATGCAGATAACCATTTATTAAACCTTGTTCTTGAAATAGTCATCTTAGATTTAGGTGCATAATCTGGATTCTCCTCTATAAACTCTTGATACAAATAATTTTTGTAAATTCTTTTTTCTGTCATCAGCTTAGAGTTAATGGTCTGTCCTTTTAACAATCCACACCACTCTATAAATTCGTGACTTGTTTCAGCAGATAAATGTCTGACGGCTAGATTTACAAAATTTGATTTTATTAATCCTTCGTTTAAATGTAGTTGTAAGCAATACACCATATAGTTATCAAACACACACCACTCAGCATCATCCCAATCTCCAAACATTAATTTATTAAACTCATCTAATGGAGAGAAGTTCTTATTGTAGTGCTGGTTTAGTTCTATTTCCCACTTTCTTCTTGAATGCGAATTACCACTACCTTTTAATGCATAATTAGTTGTAATAGCTATTTTTGGAGATTTCTTAAATGGTATAGAGATAGCATCACGATTTTTCTTTTCGAGGGTTAATCCTTCCGTAATTACAGAAAACAATCTTTCAAACTCAAAATGTTTTTTCACATCATCAAAACAAAGTATTTGTGTGTCAGCAGAAACAGTTTGATATGCGAACGACCTTTCAAAGTTAAATGATTTACCATCTATAAATACTAGCTTTTTCATTTGTTGTAATGCATTCATAAACAATCCCTTCCCAGTTCCACCTTCTGGGTTGTCTGATATTATTTCATCATTAAGAATTACTGCTGGTGAATTAGATAAATTTTTATATCCGTGCATTAAATACCCAATAGTGCTTTCCATCGTAGCTACTCTACCCATATCGTTTGCACAAATGTTTGAAACAAATTGTTTGTAGTCACAATCTAACACCTTACATATTGTAAATATTCTATCTATTACCTGCTCTTTCCAAACGTAACCTCCTAAATCAATATAGTCAATAGGAATAATTTCATTGCGAGTAACCTTTACTGCACAATTTCTATAATACAAATATGCCTCGTGCTTTGTATCTTCAATAAAGTATATGTCTATGGTTGAGAGAAGAGATAAAAATTCTTCTTTAAAAAATCTTGTATGGTCAGCAAAATAATTATAGATAGTTAAATCTTCTAATTTAAGAAGAGAGTTTAAAATAAAATCTTTAATTTCTTTTTCTGATGTGTGGTCAATTAAATTATTACTTACCTTAACGAAAACATAATTTTTACCACCTTCTGGACAATACTTGTAGAAACCATTATCCTCTAAGTACTGCTTAAATAATATGTGTACAATTTTGATAACACCTTTATTAGACTTTACCCAGAAGACTTGATTCTTATTATCCTCATCTGCTCTTTCAAGTACTGAATTTATTATCTCGGTATCAATATCAGCATTTTCTAATTGACACCGAATCTCATTTTTTGGGACTCCTTGCCTTAGTTTGTTTTTGACCTCAGTAATTTTTTCATTGTCTTCATAATACTTAGTTCCAAAGTTTGTTGTGTTTGCATAAGCTGATTTGATTGTTCTTTGGATTTCTGCATTATTAAAATCTCTGGTAGCATATTGTGATAGTATATGTGATGCTAAACTTTCGTGTACACCATAATCATTAAAAGCTGCTGCTAATACATAAGTGTTTTGATTTCTTTGACCTTCACTCATTGGAAATTTCTTTTCCCACCACCTTACTAATATTTCTACTATTTTATTTTCATCAGTAATAGGTATTGTTAAAGGGTCTACGTGTCTTTTAACTTCTTTATACTCTATCTCTAATATTTCATCCCACACTTTACTATCTGGATTACTATATAGTAAAGGGTCATAGCTTTCATAACATACTCTTGATAAATTTTTTGACGTAGTATCAAAATACTCAGAATTAAAATGTTTTTGTAATGATTGAAAATAATTAACGTGATTGTCTTTGTCTTTAGGTATCTTAACTAAAACCTTTAGTCCATTTCCAGAAGGAGAAATAAATACTGCAAATACGTAGGGGTTTTTACTGATAGCTGCTTTATCATCAAGCATTGTTTTTACTTTAGGATAGCCATCAAAGTCTAAACATATAAGTCCAGAATGTTCAGTTAAACTTGTATCTACTCTTTTATTAAATGTTCCAGAAAAACAAATAGCTGGTAACATTTTTTTTAATTCATTACGTTTACTTTTATCTTTTTCTTTTCTTATTCTTTTTACAAGTTCTTTAGATGCTCCTGTGGTTTTAATCCTGTCCAAACTAACTGATACATCTACGTGGTAAGGAGTTGTGGTTTCTTTTATGTTCTGGAAGATGGTTATTGGGTATGTCATATTATGTCGTTTGTATGTCGTTTTTGTGTCGATTTAATTTTTGTAAGTATTTGATTATCAGTTGTTATGTCGATTATGTCATATAATTACTCTTTTTAGTATAAAATAAGTTCATAAATATAATTATTATTTTCTATATAAAGTATAAAAATAGTTTTTTTGTCATAACGACATAAAAAAAACCATAAAAAAAGAGCCTATTAGACTCTCTCTTTATAGTCATTCTCTAGATTAAAAAGGTAAATCTTCATCTACTTTAACTTCTTGCTTTGCCTCCTCTTTAACATAAGGGTCGCTTAACTTAAGAGAAAAGAATTTACCTTTCTGACCTTCTTTTACCCAACCAGCAATCTGTTGCATTTTTCCGTCTTGCAACATAATTTGTCCAGAATAATCTGGCTGATTGTTTTCTGGAGTTTTATTAGAATTTCTAAATAAACTTCCGTTACCTGCTTTGTGTTCGTAATCTGACATATTATTTAATTTTAATTTTTTGTTCCAAATGATTAATTGTTGAGATAATGATATCATCCTTATCTTGCCTATTTATGCAGGTCATTGGAACACGTACCCACATAATAGTACCTTTTGGAGTCCTACTAGGAAATTTATTCCTTATAGACTGCATAAATTTTAGCACCTTTTGTTTCATTGATTAGTATTTTTGTTTGTTTTTGTTTTTCACTTTCATCTTCTTTATCACTGTAACCTCTTCCAGATTTATATTTTGGATTCTTGCTGTTTAATTTATTTTTTTTCATTTATAAAGTTTTTTTAATATAATAAGTATCTATGTTATTAGTAGGATTATCTCCAAAATATGTATTGTATACATCAATAGCCTCTTCCACAAAATTCTTACCAAGTTCTAAAAATTCTTGACCGCAATCAAACCATCCTAGCTGACCAGTTGTTTTTTCTATAACTAAAAATATAAGAGGTTTACCAAATAGTTGCTGATATATATATGCTTGTGAGCAATAGTAATATTTCCATTTAGCATTATATCCAAATGCATCTAAGTTACTTGTAGTTTTAATGTCTATAACATTAGTTGGTGTTACAACATCGGCTTTCCCTTTCCATAACACACCTCCTATTTCCTTTATCATTGGTGTTTCGTAGGTATTACCTCTCTGTAATATCTCCATACAGAAATCCATATTATTAACCAAAACATTTTTTAGTCCTACTACTTCTTCTGCCTCTTTTTTTAATAGCGCTACTTCTAAGTTGTGTTCTGTTATAAATTCTTTATAAATTTTCGTACTTCTAGATGCAGCATCACAAATAGGAAAGCTATCAGATTTTTCTGGCTCCAATACAAGTTGATGAAAGTATCTACCATAGACAAAGTTCTTGTTGTCTGGACGAGGAGTTCTAAATTGTTTAGGATTATTCAACAGAGTACTTATGTCGGAGTTAGATAAATAATTTTTACCTATCCCATTATAATATTCCTTATCATCTTTAAGTTTGCTTACAATTGCCTTTTCAAATTCATTCATTACTTCTTAGTTTTAAAAAGGTTAGAAACATTTTTCTCTACTTCATTAGTAATGATGTAATCATTATCGGCTAGCATTTTTAAAGCACCTTTTAAACTTTTGATTTTTTGTGCAGCAATATAATTTAGCATTTTTTCTATATCTACAACTTCTTTAGTACCCTTTTGGTCTAAGTCTACTTTAAGTTTAGTATATGGTTTCATTGTTATACCATCCTTTTCATATTGTTGTACTGGTTGTACTGGTACATCGTTTAGTTTCCAGTTAGCGCTCTCTTCATAAGAGGATACCGAAGAATCTAATCCAATCCCAAAGTTTCCTAATGCTCTACCCCAAGCAGATGTCTGACAGTTTTCTACATAATTACCTTTATTTATAAAAGATGATGCCGCCTCTTCAAAAGCTATTCCATCAGCTACAATAAAGCCATTGCTTTTGTCTATAATTTCTGCCTTTATTAGTATACTGTCTGCATTGTGATTCAATACGTTTGTTATTAATCCGTATTCGTGTTGATAGGTTTTTCTAAAGTGCTTAAGTCTTTCTTTAACTTCAACGTAAGCCTTTCCCTTAATATTAATTGTTTTTAATTTAGTCATTGGTTTGTTTGTTTGATTATTAAATTTATTTTCTTTGTTATCTTAGTGAAAGACTTCATTAATCTCTCCCTTGATTTTTTTAATGTTTGTATGTGCTTAGCATTCTTTCTGGAGTTTACCTCTTTCTTTATGCTTGTCTCTACCATACTTAATTTTCTACGATAGTTAGACAAACATAAGACAAATACTCCTAATCTCCAACCTTTTTTATAAAAAGTTTCGTATTCTTCTGGGGTTATTTCCTTGTAGAAATCTCCTCCTAGTGTTGTGTTGTGTATAATAATGCTCTGAGTTTCTGAATCTTTTTCAATTCGAATGCCGTAAAGTAATCTAGCCTCAAAATTTTTTCCGTCTAGAACCGCAGAAAATTCGTCCTGCTTAGCCTCTTCAAAAATTTTTTTTAAAGTGCGCTGCATTCTTGAATCTGATTTGTGATGGTAATGTAATCAGAGTCGTGGCTGATGTTTTCTTCCACAACATTTATTCCGTGAATAATAGAAGAATGATTTATGGTGTAACCATTATCGTTCATATAACCTTGAATTGTAACCAGTTTCATATTTCGCTGCTTACAAGTATGATATAACAAGTGCCTCGCATCTACACTCTTTCTTATTTTAGATTTAGAAAACAATTGCTCTTTAGTTATCTCACATATTTTACATATGTTTTCTACTAGTTTATTGAATACTTCTCTTTTCATTTTATTTTATTTTATTATTAAGTTTTTAGAAACAAAAGAGGAGCAAATCTACAAAACATTTAAAATTAAGGATTCTTAGTCCTATAAGTTATTGGTTATTATTAACCGCAGTTTTGCTCCCCCTTTATTACGAATGAATATGACTGAACATTCGTTTTGAAAACAACACACAAATATAAATAATGTTTATTTATTGTGCAAATTTTTTAGACGTTCAATTTCAAATTCTAGGTGTGCTTTTGCCTTTGTTAAACACTCTAATCCTCCATCTTTGTGCTTGAATTTTGAACGTAAGCAGTAGGTAACAGCGGTACCTACGTTGTACGAACAATCAAAGTCCTCTACTACATAACGTGCTTGATAGTATCCAGTTCTTGGTGTCCTGCCTATGTAATACGTTGGTACTCTGTTGTCTGTTTCTTGGGTTGTAGACCTATTTCTTGTAGTGTCCCAGTAATATTTGTTTTTTTCCCCCATTATTTTATGTCTTTGTAGTTAACAATAAAGTCCTCTACCTTTGTCTTGTACAACATTTTCTCAAGTGCTTTCAAGTCTAGTGATACCTCCAAAGTTCTATCGTAGTAATATGCATAGTTTTTCTCCTCCAGTATAAATAAAACATAACCTCCTACATACCTTATAACACTATGTGCATTAGGCAAAACTCTTAATCCCATATCTATATTAGATGCATCAAATGGTCTGTACTCCTCCATATAATGTTGCATTTTCATTACCTCTCCAGTTTTTCTAAAAGCAGTATAAGATATTTTTTTTCTGTTAGCCAGTTGTTGTAGTTTTTGTATTCTTTTTTTATTAGGAGTTTTTAAAGATTTTCTCCAGACAATTTCATCTAGTATTAATTTCATATCAGTTTATTTTTAGTGTAAATATAGTTTAATTTAGTCTCTCATCAAAATATCTGAGCCTTTAATGTACCAGTGTCCATCAATAAGTTTTTTATTGCAAGTAGTCCAGTTGACGGCAGATTTTGATTTTTCTTTTTTTAATTCAGACTCTATTTTTTTAAGTCTTCTTTTCAATATTAGTTTGTCTGCGATTAGTTTTGCGTACATATCTTTGAGTTAGTTTATATTCCGACATATCGGTTTTTTCCCAGCTATACATTTTTTCTTTATAACGTTTTTCTTTTTCTATTAAGTAAGCTATTTTAGGGTTGAGTTTTTCTTCTTTACCGCTATATCTGAAGTAGTTATTAAATTCGATTACATTTCTTTTATACTCTTCCTTGAGACATTTCTCGTGCAGGAGTTCTAGTGTTACGTGATGCATTCTAACCGAAGGGTATTGATTTTAGCTGCTCTTTAGTTGATTCTATAATATCAGAATACATATCGTATGCTTGGTTGAAGACCGCTTGACCTTCATCAGAATACTTGGTCTCATACACTTGACCTTTATCGTTTACCACATCTACAATAAAGTTAGTACCATCTAGTATAGCCTCAGTTTCCATTCTTGCTAACTTGGTTGCAAGTTCTACTTTGTTAATTTTTATATATTGCATAATAATTTAATTTAAGGATTAATAAAATATCCACATAGCCACGTAAAACACTAGTCCTAAAGTAATTAGAACAATTATGTCAAGGGTGAATTCAGTAGGATTTTTTTTGATTTCGTTAATAAAGTTTTTTAAGTTCATAATTATAAGTTTTATAATAGACAAAGGTACAACATTATTTAGACATCTCCAAATATTATTGTACCTTTTATTAGTTGGTCGTATACGACTATTTTTCTAACCTCTTGTCATCTGCTAGCATTTCATCCCAATCATCTTTCCTGCTTTGTCTGTATTCTCTCTCATCAATCTCCTCACATTCATCTCCACAATCAAGACAAGTATTTCCATCATCATCTTCTTCATACTCTGCTCCGCAGCAGCTACTTACTAGGTATCCAGATTCAGATTCTGGTGTTGCTAATTTCCAATTATCGTAGGTCATATCTTAAAAATTTTAAATCATAACCTCTGCGCTTTAATTCTTTTTTAAGTTCATTAGTAGAATAATTAGTAGTGCAGTCTAGTTCTCTTACTTCTATATCATAATCACTTTTAAACATTGCGCCATAGCAAGTTACCATATACTTGTTGGGCGCTACTTTGTCTAAGAGTTTTTCGATTTGTTCAACATCGTCTTCAGCTACCCAATCTTTGCCGAAGAGTTCTTCAGCTTTTTCTTGGAGTTTGTTTTCGTGGACAAAATCATTTGTCGACATATAGTTTGTTGTTTCTATTTCCATAATTATACTTTTTGTAGTTTAGTTAATCTATTTAATTTTACTTCATCACTTAGTTCTTCCCAATTACTTGGCTTTATGATACCTTGGGTTGCAAATATAATACGTTCTTTATATGCAATTTTTTCTTTAAGTGTTTGTTGTGTTGTGTCTCCCATAACAAGAAACATTTTCATTAGAGTTAAGTTATCCATATTATTTGTTTTTAAGTTTGTGTATCTGTTTCATCGTTTTCGAATCATCAGCGGTAGTACACACTACCGAACAGAAGGGGAAGAAAATGTCAATAAACTTCCCCACAAAGTAACGTTTAGTCAATTATTTCATTACTTCGCTTTCTGTGAAATGGTTGCAACAAATCTCACAATAATATTTTGAATCACTAATCTCGTGTACATCTGTTTTGACCTCTACCATACAAGTGCTGCAATATCTTTCTTCTTGGTCTGCCTCTACAGAAGAATAAAAATCAGTTATACGTTTAGTATAGCTTGGTTTATAGTATTCGTTACGAAAGAAATTATAAGGATAAGAGGAGCCTCTATAGTTCGTGCTTGGTCTCTCTTGCTTGTAACTTTGTATGCAGTTCATATGGTTTGAATATGGTCTTGTCTGTATAAAGTATACCCAACATTTAATCTGACCTTTCTTGCGCTTAATCATTATCTCTTTACGTTTGTAGTGATAAGGGTGTCCTTCAAGTGAATCAAGATTTTTAAGTACGTTGTCGCTTACCTTATATATATGTACATCGACATTGTAGCCGCTACCTTTTACATCGTGTAGATAAGGAAGACCGCTTACCTCTAAAGGGTATTTATCAAGAGTAGTTCCCTTACCTACGTATCGTGAGCCGCTTAACATACTATTGTTAGAGTAACCTTTTTTAAGAGTACCATACACCGCTACAATATTGTCTTGTAACACATTAGTCTTTGAATACCATACACCATCTTTTTGTGTCCAAAGATTTTTGTTATAGATTTGATATTGTCTATTGCGCTTGTTATAAGATACGAATCTAGAATCGTGCTGACCTAGAATTTCTCTTCATTGGTGTCGTGGTCTGTGTCCTAGTTCATTAGCTAGCTGCTTACTATCACATAAATCTTTTGAGCCATAGCCTAGCAAAGTTCCATTATGCATTAGTAGTTCATTAGAGTTATTACCGCATTCAAATGGATGGGTGTTCTCTCTGTTAATCTTACCTTTAGTAGCATATCTGAAATGAGCGATGTATGGTCTGTCTGTATCTAGTACCGACCACTCTTTTGATTTATGATAGTTAACCTCGTTAGTATCTAGCCATATTACACCTAGTCCGTGAGGGTTTATTAAGGATGATGTTCGCAAAACTGATTGCGATACTTTCTTGTCTTTCGACTTTACAATTATTATACACATAGTTTTTTTGTTTGTGAGGAGTAGATATTGTATCCGCTGACCTCTGATTATTACACAAAGATAAGACATTAATTAGACATAGCCAAATGATATACACATTATTTTAGATATACTATCGTACCCAAAAAGATACGACATCGTACCCAACCTTGATTTTTCAAAACATCAAACATCAAACATCAACATCAAACAATTACCCGCATTGGGTATTGATTACCCCAAATGGGCATTCCTGCTTACCTGTTATTTTTGTTACAGGTAGTCAACTTTTCTGACTAGTCAACTTTTCTGACTGGCTGTCTGCTGGTGTCTGCTGGCTGTCTGCTGTCGCTGTTAAATCTACCTAAGATTATGCAGCATAACTGCACAAAACTTTAATTTAGGGCAAAAAAAAAGAGCGCATAAGCGCTCCTTTTAATATTAGTTTGCTGATAAATCAACCAACCATTTCGCTGAATTTAACTTCACTTCTTTTCCACATTCTGTATGCTTTCTGAGTGAATAGTCTTTGTGCTATACCATTCGATTCGTTATTATAATAAGAGTATATGAAAGGTATTACATTCTCATCCATTAAATTTTTAGTTAACATCTTATCAAATGATTTAGCTAGTTTAAAAAGCATATCTACTTTTGCAGCATCATTGTTATACATTCGCATTACAATTGGTCGTATACGACTATTAAAAGCATTTTTAGATATTAACGTTTTACTAGCTTGCGCGATTTCGTGCATTAAAGCGTATCGGTTTTTTAATTGATTTACGCTAGTTACTCTGCTCCATAATCTAAACTCTACTACTCCATGAGATTTCAACTGAATTGCATTATACTTGTTATCTCTCCTAGTGATAGCATCGGTAGGGTTAATTGGACAATTTATATTTCCTAGACAATATCTGTTAGCTAATCTCTTTCTGTTCATTGCATATACGATACCTAGATATGGTCTCATTGCATTTAAAAAATGTTTTGAGTCACCATAATCATTGCTAGAGATAGAAACGTGACCACCGCATTTGAATGCATTATTGTAAAAAGCATTACTACTAGAGAATTCTTCTTCAATAAAATATCTACTTTCGTGCATTAAATTAAAGATTTTGTTTCTCCATTTGCTAGATGGTATTAGCGGCAATATGTTTGTTATTGCTTCATATCCATCTGAGCCATTGTGAGCAACCGAACCATCATTTTCGATAGCGCTGAATAGTGTTGGGAATAAACCTATTAACGTTCTGTTACCGCTCAAAACCTCTCTAGATAGTGTGTTTTTCTCTATCTCAAAACCGATAGCAAATTTACTAGTATACACATTTTCTCCGCTTTCTAAAGTTCTAGTTATGTTTGTCTGAATTTGTTTTTTGTTCAGACCTTTTAAATCAATTTTGTATCTAGTAAAGTTTAACTTTGTACCGATACATCCTTGATGATAATGAGCTACTATATTTCTGCGCACTGTATCCCCTCTTTGATTAAGAGCGCTTGCGCTTTGCTGCTCATATTTTATACCGTTTAATTTTGACATTTTTTTATTTGTTTTATTAGTTAATTATTATGATTCTATATCTAGTGCAGTGAATGTTTCACTAGCTATTGGATTTTCAAGTTTTGCGCTTAAAAAATCGATAGCTTTTTGGATTTCCTCAACTGAGTTTTTTGTGATTAACTCCATATTTTCGTTAATTCTAACCGAAATATTGCGCTCCGCATTCGCTCCAAAATCAAATTCTTTAATCTTAAAAGCTAGAGTAAAAACTGTTGGTATTGTTGCTTCCGCTTCCGCTTCTTCAGTTACCTCTAGTGACTTAACAAATTTGTTAAAGTTATCTACTGAACGAATAACATTTTTACCATTAGCTTCAGATTCTTCGCAGCTAGTTAAATATAAATCTAGTTTTGATTCTGATTTGCTAGCTTTAATCATTCGATTTAATTGGCTTTGCTTTACCGAAAATATCTTTAAACTCATTTCATCGATGGACCATTTTTCGAGCATATTATCTTCAAATAAGTTTGTAGCTTCATCAGATTTCAACCATTTTTTGAATAAAATTGCTTTTTTACCTAGTTCAATTTTTGTAGTTAATTTTGATTTATAAGCATTTTCCAAAAGATTTGTTATGTTTTGTACTTCTGAAAATAGTGTTGAAATACTACTACTTTGTAGCATTTCGTTTTCATTGTTTAATAAATTTCTCATTTTTTTAGTTTTTTTTATGAGATTATGCGGTCAATATTGACCTAAGATTTAGCGAAAATTTACAATTTACTAGATAAAAATCTAGATTTGTGTATGCTTTGTATATTCTTCGTTTAATCATAGTCTAATATAAGTAATTATATTTGATTAATCAGCATAAAAAAAAGATATTATTTGCTTTGTGTTATTGGTCGTATACGACCATTGATTTCTAGATGTATATCTGTTTGTTATTCTATTAGTTTTGTTTAGGGCTATTTATTGCGGTTATATGTTACCTCTTATCTACGTATAAGAGCGCTAATAGTTACTATTAACTTCAATTTATATTAGTTATATCCCCTATATTAGTTCTTATCTAGTGTAAATACGTGAAATAATTATCGTAAAATTTAGAGATGATTTAATATTAAGCGGTTAAGATATCCCCATAAAAAAACCTAAAAAAGTCTGATACAAATTGCAAAAAAACAGACCCCACCCCTCAAAAAAAAAATCGTTTTCTGTGCGGAGCAGTGCGCGCGTGGCGGTAGGGAGCCTCCTACTTCTATTTGTCTCAAAAAATTTTGTATCTTTACAAAAAAAAGAAATGGCAAAAGTAAATCTTAATAGAGTGTTAGACGATATGGCTGGACTCGATATGTATAAAGGCAGATTGATTAACAACAGACCAGATGGTATGATGGGAATTGAAAGAGCTGCTAATATGAAAAGAATAATTGATGAAGACAGAAAGATTAAAATGATAGCTGACGGAATTGAAAGAGCAGAGATGCGAAAGAAATATAGAAGTATGTAAAAGTGTTTGTTTGTTTGTTTGTGAAATTAGGAGAGCTTAGGTTCTCCTTTTTTTTATGTCGGTTTTTAAATATTTATGTCAAGACTATGTTAATATTATGTCGATTATAAAAAGCTAACTAATTGATTTTAAATACTTATGTCGATTATGTCGATTTTGTCACCAAACTGTAGTGAAATATTTTTTATAAGTGTATTAATAAATATATATATATAATAGAGAAACAAAAATTTGACATTAAGTTTAATATTGTATATTTGTTTTCAAATTAAATTTAATATAATATGAATCCACCAGTTGGAGGTTACTCTCCCAAAGACCTTAAGTTTGGAACTCAAGGCAGAAACTCATTAATAAATGGAATAAGTAAAATTGCTGATGCTGTAAAAAGTACATTGGGTCCAAGAGGACATACTGTTCTTATTGAATCACCAAATCACACACAAGGAATTACTATAACGAAAGATGGAGTTACGGTTGCAAAAGCTGTAGACCTAATGCATCCTGTAGAAAATTTAGCAGTACGTATGATGAAAGAGGCTGCAGACAAAACAGCTACATCGGCTGGAGATGGAACCACAACAGCAATTGTATTGACAGAAGCTTTAGTTAAGTCTGGAAATTATTTAATTAAAGATACAGACAATAGAACAGAAATATTAAAGATTATTAATAATGAAGTAAATCCAATTATTACTCAACTTAAGAGTATGTCAAAGCCAATATCTAAAAGAAGGCTTAAGGATGTTGCTATAATTTCTGCTAACGGAGACAAAGAGATTGGTAATACTATTGCTAAAACATACAACACAGTTGGTAAAACAGGAATAGTAACTGTAGAACGTTCACAGACTAGCGAGACGTATAGTGATATTACTAACGGTATTAAAGTTGAAAGAGGATACAATTCTCCATTATTTATTAATGACCAGAAAAAAGATGAGTGTGTTCTTGAAGATACTTATATATTAGTGTCTGACGCATCGGTTGATAATATATTAAACATTGAGAATATTTTAAAACCAATAATTCAAGAAAGAAAAAAACTATTACTTATTTGTCCTTGTAGTGATAATGTAATTAATACATTAGCTGCTAACGTAGTTAAGAACGGACTTAAGTTATGTAATATTAATCCCCCACAGTTTGGATATAAGCAGCACGAGTTAATGCAAGATATTGCAATATCAGTTGGCGCTACATACTTTTCAGAAAAGACTGGTGATGATTTAAGTTTAATAAACTTTAATGATTTGGGTCACGCAGCCAAGGTGATAGTTGGACGTGACTCAACAGTCATAATAAAAGATAAAGATGTGGATGAAGATGTGGTTAATAAAAGAGTAGAGGAGCTATGGGATGCTCATAAAAATGCTACTTCTAAAACAGATAAAGACTTTATATCTACACGAATCGCATCTTTGACAGGTGGAATAGGTGTTATTAATGTAGGGGGTCAAACTGAAATTGAACAAAAAGAACTTTATGATAGAGTAGACGATGCTGTATGTGCTGTTCGCTCTGCTTTATTAGAGGGGATACTGCCTGGGGGTGGAACTGCCTTAAACAATATCGCTAAAGCATATAGGGCTATAGCTGAAAATAATAAAGACGAGGATTATAAACCACTTGAAAATTCAAAAAAAATTGCTTACGCAATTTTAGGACAAGCATTAACAGCTCCTATAAATCAAATCTTAAGAAACGCAGGTCTACAATATGATGAAATATATAAAGATATTGTAAATCCTGCACACGGTTATGATGTGAAAAATGAATTGTATGGTGACTTATTAGATATGGGGGTTATTGACCCTATGAAAGTTACAAAGCACGCATTACAAAACGCAGTATCTGTGGCTACAACTATACTAAGTACTAATGCTATAATCACTATGGCAAGAACATTTGAATCTGATGAAGCCAATAAATAAATATATAGCAATAAATATTGTTGAGGAAGAAATAGTAACAGACTCTGGATTAATTTTATCTGATAAAGATGTTGATGAACTAAGATATAGAAAAGCAATAGTTATTGCACCAGGCACTGAGGTTAAAAATATAAACAAAGGAGATACTATATATTTTGATTCACGAACTGGCTATACAATGTTAATTGACAACAAGCCTTGCACCATTATTTCTGAGAGAGACGTTGTTGTAGTTTTATAGTTTTATTCATTTCTTTTATAAAGTTTCTATAAACCTTATCGGTGTATTTTACATTTCTATGAAAAATAGGGTTGTGTTCTGAACTAGGTATTTCTTCTCCATTTAATTTTTTATAAATAGAGTTAATCATTCTTTTAGATTTGTATGATAATTCGTATAGTCCTTTTGTTTTGCCAGCACGTTTACGAAACACTTCTATCCATCCATCTCTTAAAAGCTTATCAAATCTATTCACGTTCCAACTTAGTAGCTCATCAAACTCGTTAAATTTATCTTTACTAAAATAATCTTCTGAGTAAAGAAATAACAACATATCTAACTCTCCAGTGCTTATATTGTACTTAGCCTTAACGTAATAGCGTATTACTCGCCAGTATTTTAAATAGTCTGTTTGCATTTTATTTAATTTGTATCTTTGTAAAAATAATAAAAAATGGCGACAGAAAATAATTCATTAAACTATTTAGAAACTTACAAGGCTCAAGTAGCTAAAAAAAAGAAAAGTACTAAACAAAAAACTAAACCAAAGAAAAATATTATTCACGGTTTAGGAAAGTTGAAAGGATTAAATTCTTTTGCTCAGAAATATAAAAAGAAACCCATAACTAAAAAACCAAATTATGCCTAAAGTAGGAAAAAAAACATACGCTTATACTAAAAAAGGAAAAGCAGCAGCTAAAAAAGCAGCAAAGAAAAAAGGATTAAAAGTAAGAAAAAGTAAAAAATACTAATGGCTAAAGGTAGAACTAAAAAAAGTAATAAAATTTGTCCAGCAGGAATTGCTTGGGCGAAAAGAACTTTTGATAAATACCCTTCTGCATACGCAAATATGGCTGCCAGTAAATATTGTAAAGACCCTAACTACGCCAAAGGCTCAAAAAAGAAATAGATATGAATGTAATGAAAATGAAAGAAATTGTAAAACAGCTTAAAGGTGCTTCTAAAATGCACGCTGCACAAGCTGCAAAAATTGAAAAGATGATTAAGTCTATGCCTAAAAAGAAAAAGAAATGAGTAAATTAAGTAAAGGACAAAGAAAGATTGCACGAATGGCTATGCCTTTTGATAAAATTACAGGAGCTGATTTTAAAGTTCTAAAAATGAAAAAACAAAAGAAAGGCAAAAAAAAGTAATGGGTGAGTTAAAAAAATGGCGAGACCAGAAATGGGTACGTATTGGAACTGATGGTAAAATCAAAGGTCCTTGTGGTACAAGTAAAAATAAAAAAAACCCAGACAGATGTCTACCATTAGCTAAAGCTAGAAGACTATCGAAAAGTAAGTTAGCCTCTACGGCAAAGAAAAAGAAAAGAGAAGGAGCTAAAGGAAAACAATTTGTTAGAAATGTTAAAGGTGTAAGGTAATGGCTATAAGAAAAACTACTAAAGGAAAAAACGCAAACTATCGTCCTACAAAAAAAGGCGCTGGTATGACTAAGAAAGGTGTAGCTGCTTATAGAAAAGCTAATCCTGGTAGTAAATTAAAAACTGCTGTTACTGGAAAAGTTAAGCCTGGCAGTAAAGCTGCTAAAAGAAGAAAGTCTTATTGCGCTAGAAGTTTAGGTCAACTTAAAAGAAGTAGTGCTGCTACAAGAAACGACCCTAACTCTAGAATTAGGCAAGCAAGGAGACGTTGGAAGTGTTAAAATTGCAAAATAAAATATTACTATCTTTGTCAAATAAATAATTTAGATATTTATGGCGAAAGATAAAAAATTTATTCAAAAAGTTTTTGCAAATGCAAAGCGAAAAGGAACTTTAGGTGACTGCACAGGTAAAAAATTTGGTAGCAAGTCTTGTCCTAAAGGGTCGAAGAAATATAATTTCGCCAAGAATATGAGAAAAATAAATAAAAAAAAATAAATAGTTATGAAAAAGCAAGGATATAATTCACGTTTAGATGAGTCTTTAGGTGCTAAGCACGGAAAAAAATCTCAATCAATGAAAGCACGTAGAGATGAAAGTAAGGGTATGGCAAAGAAAATGACTGGTCGTGCTTATAGTGGAAACCACGGAATGGAGTATCACAAAAACGTACACGCTCACTTAGGTTCTTTAATAAGAAAATAAATGGGAAAGTTTTTAGTAAATTTAGGAATGATAATTCAAAAGTATTGGTCTAAACTTATGTGCGCTTGGAACTGGTTAATGTCAAAACTAATGTTTGAGGTTTCTAGTTGCCCATATAAAGTATGTGAGTGTTATAAAATCGATGAAGCTAAATAGAAAAAATATTCAGTCTAGAGGATTGGGAGATTCAATCCACAAAATAACTCAAGCTACTGGAATAAAAGCCGTAGTTGATAAAGTAAATAAAGTAACTGGAAAAGACTGTGGGTGTTCAGAACGAAGAGACACACTTAATAGATTGTTTCCATATAATAAATAAATAATATGTATTCAAAAATTCAAGTAAATACACCGTCTGCAATACCAGTTGTAAAATCAGACACATATAATATCCCTAATCCAGGAAGATTAGTTTTTCAAGGAACAGATTCTTCAGCTGCAACTGGAGTTATAGTAGACACATCTGCTTGTTCTAACTCTTTTACAAGTCAAACAACCTCTGCAGGAGGTGGGAATCTTTTAGTAGACTCAAGAACTGGACTAGACTTTCAAAAAAACAGTTACATTTTAGATGCCGATTCTCAAACAGGGGTAGCTCAACAAGTATTTGCTATTCAAGTAGGTAATCAAGTAGAAGAAACATCTGGTAATACTACAGGTCACGTAGTTACAGTTGATAGCGCAACCACTCTTACTTTAGATAATACTGTTGGTGCTGGTAATAATGTGCCTTATATATTAAGACAAAACGGATTTATAAACAGATTAGATATTAATGTTGGTTATTTAGTTTATAACTTAACTGATTTAACGCAAAATTTTGTTACAGCAGTAACTAATGATGCTCAGTTAAGTGTTGGAGGAAGTATAATGGCGGCAAATGATGTTTATCAAATATATTCACAAGATGCAGCAGCATTAAGTGTTAATAGTGCTAATAGTGCAGCTTTAATATATGTAGGTGGGGGTGGTACTATATCTTCATTTGGAGAACAGTTTGTAAATATTAAAGTAACCACTGCAAACAATCAAGACATTACATTTGAAAATTTTCCAGTAGGACAGTATTTGCCAGTACAGTGTGTTAAAGTGTGGGCAACTGGAACAGATGCTGATGTTAAACCTATTGCAATCTTTTAATTGAAAATGGATAGCGACATAAAAGACACACTCGAGGTAATAATACCTAATGCTGGAGCTATAGGCTTATCCATAACTGATTGTAATGAGTATCTTACTTTTATATCTTTAGTCCTTGCAATATCGATTTCACTTTTCAAACTTTACAATTGGAAAAGTAAAAACAAGTAACATCAATATAGTTGATGAAATCACCAATAGATTTTAAAGATTTTGCCGCAAACCCAGTTACTGGATTGCTGTTTTTTTGTTTAATTGCTATTGGTTATTTATATATAGATAATAAAACTACTTTAACAAATCAAATTAAAACTTTACAAGAAGAAGTTATTGTTTTAAAAAGTGATTATAAAAAGTTGAATGATAAATTTATAGAAACTTTACAAGGAATTAATGAAAATTAAATGGTATATATTGTTATTTATGTTCTCCTCTTGTTTTCACTCAGAAGATTCTACGGAAAAGATAGAATCTTTTAACGTTAATACCGATAGTTTATTTAATGCAGCAGATAGTGCTGTACAATTAGTCAATAATAATAGAAAACAAAAAGTATTATTAGAGCAAGACTTATGGAGAAAAAAAAGAGATATTAAAGTTATAGAACAAAAATATACTGATAGCATTTGGAATCTTAGCAATATGTATGAATTAAATACTATAAAATTAGATAGTGATAGTGTACAGTATAATTATAAAATTATATTAAGAGAAATAGTTGATACTGTAAGAGTGACTGTTACTGATTCTATTTGTGATGTTTGTAAAACAAGACAAAACAAAAAAGATAATAGATGGTACAAGAAAACATTTAGATGGATTAAAAAAACATTATAATGAGACAAATTAAAAAAATAGTTATTCACTGTTCTGCAACGCCTAGAAATAAAAATTTTAATGCAGAAGATATAAGAGATTGGCACGTTAAAGGAAATGGATGGGATGATATTGGTTATCATTATGTTGTTCTTTTAGATGGTTCTATGCAATATGGAAGAATGGTAGATAAGTATGGCGCTCACGTTAGTGGTCATAATTATGATAGTATAGGTATTTGTTACATAGGAGGAATGGACAAAGAAATGGAAGAATGGGAAGACACAAGAACTGACAAGCAAAAAGAGTCTTTACTCTTATTAATAAAAACATTAAAAAAGTTTCATCCAAAAGCTAAAGTAGTAGGACACAGGGATTTATCAAAAAAAGCTTGTCCAAGTTATGATGCTTTAGATGAATATAAAAATATATAACTATGGGTATTTGGAAAAAAATTTTTGGAGGAGCAGCTAATGATGTAATTGGTAATGTAGGTAATTTAGTTGATAAATTTGTACAAACTCCAGACGAACGGTCGTTGTTTAAAAAACAAATGACTAATATACTAATTGATGCTGAAGCTGAAATAGAAAAAAATATTACAGAAAGATGGAAAGCTGATATGACTAGTGATAACAAGCTTTCAAAATCAGTACGCCCTTTAGTTTTAATTTTCTTAATAGTGTCTACAATTATATTAATTTTTATTGATTCTGGTTTTATTATCTTTGCAGTAGATAATGAGTGGAAAGATTTACTAAAAATGTTGTTAATGACAACAGTAGCAGCATATTTTGGTGGACGCTCATATGAGAAGGGTAAAAGAATAAAATAAAAATCAATGGCTAAGATAAGTACATATCCTATTACATCACCTGTAGTAGACGCAGATAAGTGGATTGGAACAGATTCAAAAAGTTTAAATCAAACTAAAAACTTTACTGCGAAAGATGTAGCTATTTATCTTAATAGTAAATCTAAAATAGAATCAGATTCTTTAAGGTATAAGTTTCAAAACTGGGTGACTGGGGATGTTAGAGAAAACGGAACTATTTCTTTTGCTACTAGTAATATTGGTAATTCAGTTAATTTTAGTTCACTAAGTACTTTTATGTTAAGTAAGTTTAGTAAAGCTTTAGTTGATGTTCAGTCATTTTATACAAATCCATTAATAGGTTCACAAGTAATGATTTCTGAAGCAGCTAATGTTTCACAATTTGGGATATATTCCTGGAACTCTGCGGCATTAAATGCTGGAGATGCTAACTTTAGTGACATTGGAGTTACATATATTAACGGTAATGGTACCTTAAAAGCAAATCAAGATTATTTTATATCTTTGCTGCAATATGATACTGCGGCTGCGTCTGGTGATAAAAACTTTACAGAAACCGTTTCCTTATCACAAACGTGGACAGTAAATCATAATTTAAATAAATATCCTGCAGTTTCAGTTTTAGATACAGCAGGTACAGAAATATACGGTCAGATTGACTATGTTAGTTTGACACAAGTAGTAATAACATTTGTACTACCAGTCGCAGGAAGAGTGACTTGTAATTAATTAATAAAGAAAAAAACAATGGCAATAAAATTTTTAAGTAATGTAGACATACAAGGGAGTTTAACATTAAACGATAATCAATTAACAAACTTTGTAGTTGAAAACTTATCATCTGACCCTTCATTTGCAAATTCATTTGTTGGTCGACTATATTACAATAACTCAACAACACCTGGTACATTAAAAGTCTGTGTTGAAGTAAATAGTGGTACAAATACTGCAACATATGTAAGTCTAGATAGTACAGATGGAGTAAATACATTTACAAATTCTAATGGAACTTATGTTTCGGCTGGAACAGAAAACTCAAGTGCAACAGGTGATGTAACGATGGGTACTATAGATTTATCAGCGGCTGATGGTAATACTGCTACAAATGCAACAAGATTTTTATCTAAAGATAACAAATGGGAAGTTCCAATATATACTACTGATTCTGGAGGAACAGTTACAGGAGTAAGCGGTACCGCTCCAATAGTATCAGATGGTTCTTCAACAACTCCCACAATTTCTATTTCAAATATGGGCGCAGCATCAGCTGGTTCTGGTGGTAGTGCTGGAGCTGTTCCTGCACCAGTTGCTGGAGACCAAGTTAAGTTCTTAAGAGGTGATGGTACATTTGCTACTCCTTCTGGTTCATATACATCTTGGACAATTGCAAGTGATGGTGTATCTGGTACTAATACGGTATCTGACGGACAAACAGCAACATTTACTGGAGGAACTTACATTACTACTGCAACATCTACTAGAACAACAACTTTTAATCACGATACAACATCAAGAACTGACACTACGTCTACAGACACAGTGGGTTCTGGAGGAACATTTACTAAAGTAGACTCTATAACTACAAACGGAACTGGTCACGTTACAGCAATAAATGTAGAGACTATAACAATGGATGCTTTTGATAATTATGATTCTTGGACATTAGCAGGTGACGGTGGTACTTCACAAACAATATCAAGTACTAATACCGCAACTATTGCAGGTGGTACAAACATTAGTACTACAGCAAGCGCTACAGACACATTAACAGTAAACCTAGATGATAGTATTACTTTATCTGGTGATATAACAATACAAGGTGGGGACATAACTACATCTGCAGCAACAACAACATTTACTATAAAAGATGATGAATCTTCAGCTTTAACTTTCTCTTCTTCTGGCTCAGCAAACTTATTAAAATTAGATACTACTGCAAGTGAAGGAGTTAGTGTTACAGGATTATTTAGTGTTTCTGGAGCTGCTACTTTAACTGGTGGGTTTACTGCTGGTGCAGATTCAGCAATGGGTACTAATAAAATTACTGGACTTAAGACTGCTACTAACACTGATGAAGCTACTAACTTAGGTCAAGTACAAGCTTTAGTAGCTGGAGTTGGAGTTTTTCAAGGAGCATACGATGCAACTAATAACAATCCAGCATTATCTGGAGGTAGTAACGTTGCTCTTACAACTGGAGATTACTTTGTTGTATCAGTAGATGGTACTAATGCAGTATTGGGAGTACTTGAAGTTGGTGATTTAATATTTGCTAATAATGATATTACAGCAGGTTCTTCTCCAAATATTTCTAATTATACTGTAGTACGTCAAGATGCAAACATTGCAGGAAGCGGTTCAACTGATGCTGGAACAGAAAAAGGAGTTTCTGGATTTGATTCAGCTTTCTTTGATGTTTCAGTTAATGGTTGGGTTCAAATAAAAGATGACAGTATAGCTTTAGGAACAAAAACAACTGGTAATTATACTGAATCTGTAGCTGCAAGTTCTACTAACAATAGATTAGGTATTGCAGTTAGTGGAGCAGCTGGTGAAGGACAAGATGCGGTAGTTGGTTTAAACATTACTGGACAAACTGATTTAGGTTCTAGTGTAGCAGATGCTGATGAGTTCTTAGTTTATGATGCATCAGCAACGACTAATAAAAAAGTAGCTTATTCTGCAATTGCTGATAGTGTAGTTTCTTCTAATAGTTTCACTGATACATTCCCTAGTACTAACGCTTCTACTTGGACAGTAACTCACGCTTTAGGAACAAATGTAATGGTTCAAACGTGGTTAGAAGCAACTGGTCAAGCTGTTTATATTGATTTTGCTAGAACTAGCTCTACTGTAATTACCTTTACAGCATCGTCTACTGTAGCTGCTGATACTATTAGAGTACTTGTTACTAAGTAAAAAAATATTACCTTTATAGAAAAATTAAACAATGGCGATTAAATTCCTTAGTAACGTAGTAGGTAGTGGGGAGATTGAAGGTAATACATTAGACGTAGTAGGAGCAGCAACTTTTCAAGGTGTAGGAGACACCGCATTAATTTTATCTTCTGGTGATGTTATTGTCGGAGGTTCACACGGTAACTCTGGTCAAGTACTTACTTCCAACGGAGAAAATAATTCTTTAAGCTGGACAGATAAAACTACCAATTCAAATGATTTTTTAACTGGATTATCTTTTAATACTGGTAGTGGTGTTTTAACTGCAACAGTAGCAAATCAAAATAATCCAACGGTAGATTTAGACGGTAGATATTTACAATTAGGTGGGGGAACAATGACAGGAAATATTGTTATTGCAAGTTTATCAACTACTTCTGCTACTAGTTTTATAGGTTCTGTATCTAATCCAATAGTAAATATTTATGCTACAAGTGTAAGTGGTCAATTAAAAGGAACTATCGCTTCAACTGTGACTGGTACTACTCAATCACAAGATGATAATTCAACTAAAATTGCAACTACTGCTTATGTAGATACTGCAGTGTCTGAAATTCCTGCTGGAGACGATACAACATATGACTTAACCACATTACCTAGTGGCACTGGTTTAAGATTAGACCCTTCGAGTGGTAGTAATGATGATATAACATTTACTGGAACTGGTGGTTTGACTATTACACGAAACAGTCCAACACAATTAACTTTTAATGCTCCAGCGGCTTCATCAACACCTACTTTAGCTCAAGTAACTACTGCTGGTTCTACAACTACAAATGCAATTTCAGTAGGAACAATTACAAATAATGGAAGTATAACTACAACAACTTCAGCAAGTGTTGGAACAAATCTTACTGTATTAGGTAAATCATCATTAGTAAGTCTAGATGTAGGTGGTGGTTTTGGCTCTACTGGAGTTACAATTAGTTCTACTGGAAATATATCAGCTAATGGGACAATTACAGGAAACTTAACTGGAAATGTTACTGGTAATGTAACAGGAGATGTAACTGGAGATGTTACTGGAAATGTTACTGGTAATGTAACTGGAAATTTAACTGGTGATGTTTCTGGAGATTTAAATGGTACGATAAACACATCAACAACAGCAGCAACACAATCACAAGGAAATAACTCTACTAAAGTAGCAACAACAGCTTATGTGGATACAGCAGTAGGAAATATTCCATCTGGACTTTCATTTGAAGGGAATTGGAATGCTAGTACTGACTCACCATCTTTATCTGGTACTACTCCAGCTAATGGAGTTTTTTATATTGTGTCCGTTGCTGGTAGTACAAGTTTAAGTGGGATAACAGATTGGGTAGTAGGTGATTGGGCGGTATATGTATCTGACGGTGCTGGAACAGATGCTTGGCAAAAAATTGACAACACTTCTACTTTAGGAGGCGCTGGAACATCTACTAAGATTGCTAAATGGAGTGGAACTACTACTCTTGCAGATAGTACTATTACTGATGACGGTACAGATGTTAGTATAACTGGTGACTTAACTATTGGTACCGATTTAACATTGACTGGAGCTATGGCTAGTGACATAGATATGGGTACTAATAATATTACCAACTTAACAACTGTAAATAATAATAGTACTAGTTATCACTTCTTAGTTATGAATGGTACTAGCGATTACAATGGTCCTGTAAAAGCAAGGACTAAGTCACAAGTTCTAAGTGATATAGGTGCAGGAACAGGTGATGGTACAGTTACAAGTGTAGCGGCTTTAACATTAGGAACTACTGGAACAGATTTATCAAGTACAGTTAGTGGTGGTTCTGGAGCGGCTGTTATTACTTTAAATGTTCCTACTGCTTCAGCAGCCAATAGAGGTGCTTTATCTTCAGCAGATTGGTCGACATTTAATAGTAAAACATCTAACACAGGTACTATAACAAGTGTAAGTTCGACTTCTCCTATTAATGGAAGTGCATCTTCTGGTGGAGTAACTATAAGTATTGATACAGCAGATACTAATACAACAGGTGCTTTAACATCTACAGACTGGAACACCTTTAATGGTAAGATGCCGCTGACTAATATTAGTTCTAATTATGACGCCACTGGTTCAAAAGCATTTCTTGCAGTAGGTCTTAATGGAAATAGTAATGCACTAACATATTCTACGGATATGTATTATGTAGCTGGTTCACCATCAGAATTAGTTGCTCCAAAACTTGGAGTTACAAATGGAATAACTGGAGCTTCATTAACTATTTCTGGAACTTCAGCTTTAGACACTATAACTTCTGATAAAGACATAACTTTTACTTCTGGTACAAGTGGCGGTACAGGTTTAGTATATGACGCTACTTTAGGTACTGATGGAACATATAGTGGGGAGGTTGCTTATTTTGGAAATTCAACATCTACAAACCAAGGACGTTTATATCAATTGCAAAGTACTGGAGGATGGGCATATGCTGATGCCGATTCAGCAGCTGGCTCTTCTGGATTATTAGCAGTCGCATTGGGTACAAATTCAGATGATGGAATGTTACTGAGAGGATTTATTAGAGATTCAGATTATTCATCTATAGACGGAACAGCAGGTGCTAAACTTTACGTAAATACTCAAACTACTAATAATAGTTTTACTGCAGATATACCTACAGGTAGTGGTGATATTGTTCGTATTGTAGGGTATATTACAACTTCTAACTCCAAAACTATTTATTTCTGTCCAGATAATACATTTATAGAACTCGCTTAATTTTTAATAATGAGCTATAACCAACAAGAACTAATTTTTACTGATAGTAAAATTTATTACATCGAAAAAAATGGCGAAGAAAGACAGGTTATGATGGACTGGGAGGATGAGCTAATGAAAAAATCTGCTGAATATGTTTGTGAAAATGGAGGAGATATTTTAGAAATAGGATTTGGTATGGGTATTTCTGCGGACTATATACAAGAGCAAAATATTAATTCTCACACTATTATTGAATCACATCCACAGGTTTACAATAAAGCAAGAATATGGGCGGAAGACAAACCTAATGTAAGGTTAATTTTAGGTACTTGGCTTAATGCATTAAAAGACTTATCTGAATATGATGGGATATTTTATGATACGTATGGTGATGAAGACTTTAAAGTATTTGGAAAAAAAGTTGTAGATTTAACCAAAAAAGGAACCAAATTATCTTGGTGGAATAGTTGCAGAGATGAAAAAAATATTTATGGTATAGAAGATGTTACATATGAATATATTCCTGTGCGACCTCCAAGTAATCATTACTTTAAATCTAGTGTGTATTATTTACCTAAAAAACAATATTAATATATGCCTACTACTACTATTTATGCTGCAGACAATAGAAGAGCTACTTTAGAGGCAGGATTAGGCTCTGATGATTGGGATGATTTATTATCTACAAGTGATGCTGATAGTATTGCTACTGGTGAACAAAATACTTTTGCTGTTAGAGCAGGCGCTCTTACTGGTAGGGGAGGTACTACATATAGGTTATATCGTTGGTTTTGTTTTTTTGATGTAAGTAGTATTACTGGCTCAAACACAATATCTGCCGCTACAATAAAAATAGCAGGAAGAGCTGCTGTTAATGATGGGAGTATAGGTCTTTATAACTCTACAGCTTTTGGGGGTGATGGTACTGAAACTATAGAAACTACAGATATTGATAATGTTGGAGGTACATCTTATTCTTCAAATCAATATGGTTCTCCAGGTTATTCTTCGTGGGTATCTGGCAATCAATCTACTAATTCGTTTACATTAAATGCTACTGCAATTTCAGCTATGAACACTAATGGTTATTTAAATGTATGTGGAAGAAATATTTATTATGATGTTGAAGAAGAAGAACAACCTTCACAGGATAATTATCTAGGTTTAAATCAATGGCTTTCAACAAATGCTACTAATTCTGCTTATCGAGTTCGTATGGACATAACGTATGGTTCTACTGCTGTAGCTTGGGGTGAAAAAATGAATGGGGTACTATCTAATGTAAGTAACAAATATAATACGGTTTTAAGTTCCGATTTGGAGAAAGCAAACGATACAGGTGGTTAAAAAATATTTTACTTATCTTTGTAAAAAATAATAATAATAATTAAATTAAATCAAATGGCAAAAAAAGCAAAACAACAAAAACTTACAACTGAAGAGTTAGGAGAAATTCAAGGGTTACAACAAAAGATGTACGCCTTAAAAGTTAGATTAGGAGACACAATCATAGAACAAAAAAACACTATGGCTCAAATTGATTCTCTTCAAACTCAGTTTAAAAGTAAAGAAGTAGAGTTAATTAAAATATACGGAGAGAACGCGCAAATTAATTTGCAAACTGGGGTTGTTACTCCAGAGGCTCCAGCAGACTTAAAAAAAGCATAATATGGCAAGAATAAGTGACACTAATAGTTATCCTAACATCGTACCAGATGGAGAGGACTATTTAATATTAACGGATAAAACAGATGCTTTAGCAACAAAAACCGCAACTTTAAATAGTATATCAAGTTTTTTTGCTAGCACATCGCTACAGTCTACTAAAGTCACTTTATCTACTACACAGCTTTTAAATCTATTTTCCTCTCCAGTTACTTTAATCGCTGCTCAAGGAGCGAATACATATATTCAAATTATTCGTGCTACTGTATTTTTTACGTATGGCACACAAGCATATGATTTTGTATCTGGTGCAGGAGAAATAGTTTTAGAAACAGGAACAGACGATGCTGGCTCTTGGGCAGGTAGTGTATATAATTCTGCTGTTAATGTTGCATACAATTCTACATTAATTGAAAATGTAAAGTTAAGTGCTAATGCCGCATTAACTATCAAGGCTCTTACTCAAAACCCAACTCAAGGTAATGGAACTGCAATTGTAAATATTTTATATCGAGTTATAACACAGAGTTAAATGGATATTCGTAAAATTTCTGTAGGTCCAGATTATAAGTCTGGTGCTATGCACTATTTAGTTGGACAAGAAATTTTAGGTGGTCACTATAAAATTCATTTAATTAGATATAGTAAACAATTATCTAACTTTCAAATTTACATTATTCAAGAAGACAAAATAGTATTGTGGAAGTCTTTTTCTTCTACAATGCCTATATCTATTGAATATAATATCAATTTTTAATGCAATCTCTTTTTGATTTTATTGTAAAGCCTGCTAATAATAAGCGTTATAATAATACCACTAATATTGAAGGGTTAGAGTTTATAACAAGCACTTCTCAAGAAGACCATAAGTTTTCTAATCGTGAGGCTGTTGTTATTAATGTTCCTTTAGGTTATGTTGGTAACATAAAAAAAGGAGACACTTTATTAGTTCATCATAATGTATTTAAATATTATTATGATATGAAAGGAAGACAAAAAAGTGGTAAAAGTTTTTTAAAAGACAATTTGTTTTTTGTAGACTCTGACCAGTTTTTTTTATACAAACAAAAAGACAAATGGTATTCGCACGATAGATTTTGTTTTGTAAAACCTTTAAAAAAACAAGACTCAATTATTTATAAAAATACTGAGTTTGAACCACTGGTAGGTCATATAAAATATATTAGTGATGAATTAAAAAGCTATGGTGTAAAAGTTGGAGACAAAGTTACATATAAACCAGATACAGAATATGAGTTTAATGTGGATGGAGAAAAACTTTATCGTATTTACACACAAAGTATTACGGCAGTTTTGTAATGAAAAAAAGAAAAAAATTTAAACCTTCTATTAAAGAAGGAGAGTTAAAACCTAAAATTAAGTATAATCGAAAAAAAGATGGATTCAAAAAACATAAAGTTAGAGATTATAAAAGCTGGATACAGAGCGGTGGAGCAATTGATTAAAGTTGCAAAAGAAGCTATTATAAAACACGACCCAGAAGATGACTTGTCAGCTGACAGATTGAAAAATGCAGCAGCAACAAAAAAATTATGTATTATGGATGCGTTTGAAATATTAAACAGAATACAAGCGGAAAAAGAAAATATTGAATTAGCCGAAAAAGGATTTTTAAAAACTGATACAAAACAAGGATTTGCAGAAAGAAACTCCAAATAAATTATATGAAAAATTAGAAGGCATAATTCCAAAAAATGTTTTAACAAAACAAAATAAAACAAGAAAATGGAAGTATGGTTATAATTCTACTTATAATATAATAATCATATCTAAAACTGGACAGATAGGTGATATTATATCTATTAATGGATTAGATATAGCATTACCATTATCTCCTGTATTTAGTCGTACACGACTAAAAAACAAAACTTCACAATACTGGGTTCGCCAAGAATATCCAAAAACGTTATCAAAAATTCAAACAATATTTCAGTGGAATGAAATGCCTGCTACGTTTAAAAATCTATGGGTAGATTATATTGAAAGAGAGTTTGAAAGAAGAGAAGAAGGGCATTGGTTTTTAAATAATGGTGAGCCAACATATATTACTGGTTCTCATTATATGTATTTACAATGGACAAAAATAGATGTAGGTTTCCCAGATTTTAGAGAAGCCAATAGATTGTTTTATATTTATTGGGAAGCGTGTAAAGCTGACCCTAGAAGTTTCGGTATTTGTTATTTAAAAATAAGACGTTCTGGATTTTCTTTTATGGGGTCAGAGGAATGTGCTAATATAGGTACTATATCTAAAGATGCTAGAATAGGAATATTATCTAAAACTGGTGCAGATGCAAAAAAAATGTTTACAGATAAAGTAGTTCCAATAACAAATAATTATCCTTTCTTTTTTAAACCCATACAAGATGGTATGGATAAACCAAAAACAGAATTAGCCTTTAGAGTTCCAGCCTCTAAAATAACTAAAAAAAATATGCATCTAAAAGATGAGTTTGAAATGGATGGTTTAGACACTACTATTGACTGGAAAAATACTGATGACAACAGCTATGATGGTGAAAAACTATTATTACTTGTTCACGATGAAAGTGGAAAGTGGATAAGACCTAATGATATATTAAACAATTGGCGAGTTACTAAAACTTGTTTAAGATTAGGTAGAAAAATTATTGGTAAATGTATGATGGGTTCTACTTCTAATGCTTTAAACAAAGGGGGTAGTAGTTTTAAAAAATTATTTGAAGATTCAGATATTAACAAAAGAAATGCTAACGGTCAAACAAAAAGCGGTCTATACAATTTGTTTATACCTATGGAATGGAATATGGAAGGTTTTATAGATAGGTATGGTATGCCTGTATTAGATACTCCAAAAAAACCTGTATTAGGTATTGATAATGAGCCTATTAATGTAGGTGCAATTGACTACTGGCAAAATGAAGTTGATTCATTAAAATCAGATGCTAATGCTTTAAATGAGTTTTACAGACAATTTCCACGTACTGAATCACACGCATTTAGAGATGAAAGTAATCAATCATTATTTAATTTAACCAAAATATATCAACAGATAGATTATAACGATTCATTAATATTAGAGCAGCATACTACTCGTGGTTCTTTTCAATGGGATAATGGTATAAAAGATTCTAGAGTAATATTTTCTCCAAATAAAAATGGTAGATTTTTAGTTAGCTGGACTCCAGAGTTTAATATGCAAAACAGATATACAGAGCGTAATGGAACTAAATATCCTGGTAATGAACACTTGGGGTCTTTTGGATGTGACTCTTATGATATTTCTGGAACAGTTGGCGGTAAAGGTTCTAACGGTGCTTTGCACGGAATGACTAAATTTAATATGGATAACGCTCCTAGTAATGAGTTTTTTTTAGAATATGTTGCTAGACCACAAACTGCAGAGATATTTTTTGAAGACGTATTAATGGCGTGTGTATTTTATGGAATGCCTTTACTGTGTGAAAATAATAAACCAAGGCTTTTATATCATTTTAAAAACAGAGGGTATAGAGGTTTTAGTATGAACAGACCAGACAAAACATATAACAAACTTTCGAAAACAGAAAGAGAATTAGGAGGAATTCCTAATTCATCAGAAGATGTAAAACAATCTCACGCAGCAGCAATTGAATCATATATTGAAAAATATGTAGGTATTGATTCTACTGGTACGTTTAGAGATGCAGATGAAATGGGTACAATGCCATTTATGAGAACTTTGGAAGATTGGGCGAAATTTGAGATAAACAATAGGACTAAGTATGATGCTTCAATTAGCTCTGGATTAGCTGTTATGGCTAATCAAAAACACCTATACACGCCTACTAAAAAACAATCAAAAATAAGCATTAACTTTGCAAGATATGCTAATAAAGGAACTTTGAGCGAATTACTAAAATAAATGATAGAAACTAAAATAAATATATCTAATGTTGGGTTTCCTAATCAGTTTGCTTCTGAAGCAGAAATGGCTACAGAAGAGTATGGTTTGATGATAGGTCAAGCTATACAATACGAATGGTTTAGAAAAGATTCAAACAGTTGTAGATATTACAGTCAATGGCAAGACTTTAACAGATTAAGATTGTATGCTCGAGGGGAGCAGTCAATAGCCAAATATAAAAACGAATTAGCGGTAGACGGAGATTTATCGTATTTAAATTTAGATTGGGCGATTGTTCCTGTTATTCCAAAGTTTATTGACTTAGTTGTTAATGGAATGTCAGACAGGCTTTTTAAAGTAAATGCATATGCTCAAGATGCTATGTCTCAAAGCAGACGAACGCAATTTCAAGATATGATTGAAGCTCAAATGGTTTCTAAAGATATGCTCAAAGCAGTTCAAGATAACTTTGGAGTTAATCCTTTTACAATGAGTCCAGAAGATTTACCTAATTCAAATGAAGAGCTAGCATTGTATATGCAGCTTAATTATAAGCCAGCTATTGAAATAGCTCAAGAAGAAGGAATAGATACTTTATTTGCTTTAAATCATTATGAAGATATTAGAAAAAGAATTGATTATGATTTAACCGTATTAGGTATTGGAGCGGCTAAACACGAATTTGAACCAGGGAATGGAGTTAAGGTTTCATATATAGACCCAGCTAATTTAATTTATAGTTATACTGAAGACCCACATTTTAAAGATTGTTTTTATTGGGGAGAAATTAAAACTCTTGCAATAACAGAATTAATGAAAATTGACCAATCTTTAACAAAAGAAGATTTAGAAGAAATAAGTACAATGAGTCAACAGTGGTATGATTATTTTAATGTTGCTCAGTATTATAGTAATAGTTTGTTTTATAAAGACACCTGTACACTATTATACTTTAATTATAAAACTACTAAAAAATATGTTTATAAAAAGAAGTATAATGAAAATGGAGGTTCTAAAATTATAGAAAAAGACGACCAATTTAATCCACCAGAAGAAATGATGGAGGATGGAAAATTTGAAAAAGTTGAAAAAACTATAGATGTTTGGTATAACGGTATTATGGTTATGGGAACTAATATTGTTTTAAAATGGGAGTTAGCTGAAAATATGGTAAGACCTAAGTCAGCTACACAGAATGCATTGCCTAATTATGTTGCAACTGCTCCAAGAATGTATAAAGGAGTGATAGAGTCTTTAACAAGAAGAATGCTACCATTTGCTGATTTAATTCAGTTAACACATTTAAAATTACAACAAGTTATATCAAGAGTCGTGCCAGATGGGGTTTATATAGATGCTGATGGTTTAAACGAAGTTGATTTAGGTACTGGTAATGCATATAATCCAGAGGATGCCTTGCGATTATATTTTCAAACTGGTAGTGTAGTTGGAAGAAGCTACACACAAGACGGAGATTTTAATCAAGGTAAAGTACCAATTACACAATTAACATCTAACTCTGGAGCTAGTAAAACACAAATGCTTATTACTAATTTAAATAACTATTTAAATATGATAAGACAAGTAACAGGATTAAGTGAAGCTAAAGATGGTAATACCCCAGATGCAAATGCATTGGTAGGTATACAAAAAATGGCTGCTTTAAATTCAAACACTGCTACTAGACATATTTTAGATGGAGCGTTATATATTTATAGAACTTTAGCTGAAGGGTTAACTCTTCGTATGGGTGATATATTGGAATACGCTGAATTTAGAGAAGAGTTTGCAAATCAAATTGGTAAATATAATGTTGCTGTTATTAAAGAAATGAATGACCTTTATATTTATGACTTTGGTATTTTTATAGAAGTTACACCAGACATAGAAGAAAAAGCACAATTAGAGCAAAACATTAGTTTAGCATTATCTAAAGGTGATATAAACTTAGAGGATGCAATTGACATAAGAGAAATACATAATTTAAAACTTGCTAATCAACTTCTTAAAATGAAGAGGCTGAAAAAAGAAGAACAAGACAGGCAGTTTGAAATGCAGAAACAACAGCAGCAGGGTCAAATACAAATGCAGTCTCAACAGTTGGCGGCTCAAACAGCTATGCAAAAAATCCAAGCTGAAAGTCAAGCTAAAATGCAATTAGAACAAGCTAAAGTAGCTTTTGAAATTGAAAGACTAAATGCTGAAGCACAACTTAAAGGTACATTAATGGACAAAGAATTTGGGTACAACCAACAGCTTAGAGATATTAGTGAAAAGTCTTTACAGCAAAGAGAGACTCAAAGAGAAACTGCAAAGTCTGATAGAATAACACAAGCTAATAACGAACAGTCTAGATTGATTAATCAACGACAAAACAATTTACCACCTCAACGATTTGAATCTAATGAAGATAGTTTAGATGGTTTTAATTTGTCGGAGTTTGAGCCAAGATAGACGTTAAATAAACAATAATTAAATCACTAACTTTGTACAAATTAAATTAAATCAAATGGCATTAAAAATTAAAGAAGTTACTGCTGACCAAAAATCAGCGGTAGAAGTAGAAAACGAACTACTAGAAAAACACGAAGAAAAATTAAATGAAGACACAGAGGGGTCTTCAGAAGAAAATAAAATAACAGAATCTTCACAAGAAGCAGAGAAACCAGTTGAAAAGGCTGAACTGCAAGAAGAAGAAGTATTAAGTTATTTAAAAAACAGATACGGAAAAGAAATTAATTCATTTGATGATTTAGTTACTGAGCGAGAAACGAAGGAAGATTTACCAGAAGATGTCGCAGCGTATTTAAAATATAAAAAGGAAACAGGTCGAGGAGTTGAAGATTTTGTAAAACTAAATCAAAACTTTGATGATATGGAGCCAGATAGTTTGCTAGCTGAATATTTTTTAGCTACCGAAGAAGCTGTAGACAGTGATGATGTCGAGGTTTTAATGGAAGACTACTTAATAGATGAAGATTTAGATGATGAATCTACTATTAAAAAGAAAAAGTTAGCAAAGAAAAAAATTGTTAGAAAAGCAAATAAGTTTTTTAACGAACAGAAAGACAAGTATAGTCAGCCTCTTGAGTCAAGAACCGCTGATATGTCTAATGAAGTTAAAGAACAATTAGCCGAGTACAAACAGTATGTTAATGATGCTGCTAGTCAACGTGAGTTGACAGAAAGAAAGAGAAATTGGTTCGCCAAGAAATCTAACGAAGTATTTTCAAACGAATTCAAAGGTTTTGAATTTAAAATAGGTGAGAATAATATAACGTATAAACCAGGTGACGCAGAAACATTAAAGAAGTCTAATTCTAGTATAATGAACTTTGTAAATAAGTATATGGATAAAGACGGAATGATGGAGAATGTTAGTGGGTATCATAAAGCGTTATCATTAGCGATGAATCCAGACAAGTTTGCTGAGTTTTTTTATGAGCAAGGCAAATCAGAAGCTATTGAAGGTGATGCACGTAAAACCAAAAATATAAAAATGGGATTACGTAACACACCAGAAGTATCTACTGCTAAAGGAGGAATGAAAATTAGGACTATTAATCCAGACTCTGGAAAGAGTTTAAGGATTAAAAGCCGAAAATAAAATAAATTTAAAACCAGATTGGTCGCATACGACTAATCATAAAACTATTAATTATGGCAGGAGCTATTGAAACAGGTGGTTTGTTAAATTTTCAGTTGCAGCCTAGTGCGCAGCAGATTACTACTCAAACTAACTACATTAGTAACTTCGATTTTTTAAGTACATATCTACCAGATACGTATGAAAAAGAATTCGAACGTTACGGAAACAGAACAGTATCATCATTCTTAAGAATGGTAGGTGCTGAAATGCCGTCTAACTCAGATATGGTAAAGTGGGCGGAACAAGGAAGATTACATACTAAGTATACTGGAGTTACTCTAGGTTCTTATGTAGGTAACGAAACTACGCAAGTATTAACAGTACCATTAGCACAAATCGACCCAGCTACTCAGCCTTCAACAGGTGCAGCAGGAGGGATTGCAATCAGAGTTGGTCAAACAATTATGATTTCTGATGAGACTGCAGCGTCAGCTTTTAGTAACAAAGCAGTTGTAACTGCTGTAGATTATCCTAACAGACAATGTACAGTTGCATATTACGAAGCTACTCAAGCTGCTTATGCAAATGCGTCAACAATGTCTATATTTGTTTATGGGTCTGAATTCAGAAAAGGAACAGATACAATGGCAGATACTTTAATCTCTGATGACTCTATATTCAGTAATTCACCAATTATCCTAAAAGATACTTACAGAATCGCAGGTTCTGATATGGCTCAAATTGGATGGATTGAAATATCTGGAGAAGACGGAGCTAACGGATACTTATGGTATTTAAAGTCTGAACACGACACAAGATTACGTTTTGATGACTACTTAGAAACAGCAATGATTGAAGCAGTACCAGCAGTAGCAGGTTCTGGAGCAGCAGCTGCAGTTTCACCAGTAGGAAACAAAGGTACTGAAGGTGTATTCCACGTTGTTGGAACAAGAGGTAATGTATGGTCTGGAGGTAATCCAGTTGACTTACTTGAGTTTGACCAAATTATCGAAAGATTAGATAAGCAAGGTTCTATTGAAGAAAATGTTATTTTCTTAAACAGAAACTTTGGTTTTGATATTGACGATATGTTAGCTTCTCAAAATTCTTATGGTGCCAACGGTACTTCATACGGATTATTTGATAATGATGAGGAAATGGCGTTAAACTTAGGTTTCAGAGGATTCCGTAGAGGATATGACTTCTACAAGTCTGACTGGAAATACTTAAATGACCCAACAATGAGAGGTGGTTTAGTTGGTGGAACTATTAATGGATTAATGGTACCAGCAGGTTCAACTACTGTATATGACCAAGTTTTAGGTAAAAATGCTAAGAGACCATTCTTACACGTTAGATATAGAGCTTCAGAAACTGAAGACAGAAGATATAAAACGTGGATTACTGGAGGAGCAGGAGGCGCTACTACAAGTGGTGATGACTTAATGCAAGTTAACTTCTTATCTGAAAGATGTGTATGTACTTTAGGTGCTAACAACTTCTTCTTATTCAAGTCGTAAGGAAGTAATTACTAAGGGGAGGGGTTCGCTCCTCCCTTTTTTTTAATCAAATTAAATTAAATATAATGAAAAAGAAAATTTTAAAAAACGAAACGTATGTATTGGTAGATGGTAATGCACCACTATCATTTATGCTAGCTTCTCATCATAATAAAAGAAACACTCTTTTATATTGGGATGAGGAAAAACAACAAAACAGAGAACTCTGTTATTCAAGGAATCAAAAATCAATTTTTGTAGATGAACAAGATGGCAATAAAGTATTAGAGCCTATTGTCTTTGAAGATGGATTTTTAAGTGTCCCAAAAAACAATCCTAATTTACAAATGTTTTTAGAGTTTCATCCTGGATATGAAAGAGTATTTAGAAAAGTAGATACTGAGTCTGATGCACGACAAGATGTAGAAATTTTAAATGCTCAAGTAGATGCATTAGTTGAGGCTAGAACTTTAGAAATAGACCAGTTAGAACAAGTGTCTAGAGTATTATTTGGTATTGATGTTTCAAAGGTTTCAACAGCTGAATTAAAACGTGATGTTTTAATATATGCTAAAAACGACCCAGAAGGATTTTTATCCGTACTTAAAGACCCTATGTTAAAACTACAAGCTAAAGTTCAAACATTTTTTGATAATAACTTGTTAATTCAAAAAGGTAAAGACGTACACTTTAATACTAAATCTAATAAAAAAAGAATGCTTACAGTACCATTTGGTGAAGAAACCAATTATATTGTATCCTCTTATTTTAAATCAGACGAAGGGATAGAGTCGTTAAAGCTTTTAGAATCCAAAGAAAAGATTTCTAAAAAATAATCCTAAAAGAGACTACTTAAAGTAGTCTTTTTTTTGCTTATCTTTGTTCTTTAATAATTAATATAAATAAAGATATGGCAAAATATATTTCATTTGGTGAGTCTTTAGTGGTGGATTCAGGAGTCCAGACTAATGTAGCACCAGCAACAGGTACAGCAGATGCTGATTTTATTGTAACTGGAACGCAAACTGCGGCTACAGGTACAACAATAACTGTTACTGGAGGAACCTTTCAAACTTCTGGGATATTAGCAAATGATATTGTTGCTGATATTACTGCAGGTACTTTAATAGGAACTGTATCAGTAGTAACTGATAATAATAATTTACAAATTACTGGAGGTACTTTGCCTAATGGTAATAACTTTAGCATATACAGACCTAATGTATTATTTGATGCAGCAGGTAATTTTACTAGTTTAGGTGTAGCAATAGGAGATACAGTAACTAATACTGTAACAACTAGTACTGCAACTGTAACTGCATTAAACTCTAATAACCCATCTGTTCCTTTTGTTGGGCAAGCATTAACTTTAAGTGCTAACATTTTTGGAGCTGCTTATGCAGACTTAGAAGACGCATACACTATTTCTGCTCCAGCTGACCAATTATTTGATACTGGTCAAAACTTTTTAACTACAGTCGCTGCTAAAGATGAAGTGATTAATACCACGGATAATACAAGTGCAAGAGTTATAGAAGTTGTTAGTGACAATAGATTAAAATTAAGTGGTAGTATAATGGCTACTGGAGAGGCATTTAGTATCTTTTCAGACACTAGAGCATTACAAAGATTTCTACCAACATCTGGAATAATGTTTATAAATCCAAAAACTGATTTATCTACTGAAGTATTTATGAGTGGTGATTGGAAAATTACTTTAACTCACGATGCAGTAACACAAATCAATAGTCCAATGGTTGCAGCATTTCAAAATGCACTACTTAAAGCAGCATCTGGAGCATCTGGAGCTGTAAGAGTTGAGTTGCCACCTACAGTTTACATTACTGGTGTAGCAGTTGCTTAATATAAATTAACTAACTTAAGAAAGAGGCAAAATTTATTGCCTCTTTTTTTTTGTTTATCTTTGTACAAACGATTACAGATGATTAACTCAGTAAGAAATACAGTATTAGCAATATTAAATAAAAACAACTATGGTTATATTGCTCCTAACGATTTTAATTTATATGCTAAACAAGCGCAATTAGATTTATTTGAAGATTTATTTTATGAATATAACTATCAAATAATTAAAGAAAATGCACGTCAGTCTGGAACTGGTTATGCTGATATATCTAAAGGTATTGTCGAAGTAATTGATTTGTTTTCTGTAACCGCAGCTTTAGTAAATGTTGCTAATAACACATATACATTACCATCAGATTATTATTTAATTAATAAAGTTTTATGTTTTGACACTGCAGGAACTACATATACTGGTGAAGCAGAAAGAGCAAGTCACAGTAAAATTACATTATTAAATAATTCTAACTTAACTGCTCCAACTACAACTTACCCTGCATACACAACTGAAGGGTCTGTATTGACTGTATTTCCATCTACTATAACAGGTGCTAATCAAGTCAAGGCGCAGTACATAAGATACCCTTTACCACCTGTATGGACATATTTAAACGTTACTGGAGGAGAGCCTGTTTTTGATGCTACTTCAGCATCTTACCAAGACTTTGAATTATCGGCAGATTATGAGCCAGATTTAGTAGTTAAAATATTAGGATATGCTGGGGTATCAATTAGAGAAGAACAAGTTGTACAATATGCAAACACACAAGACCAACTAGAAAATAATTCAGAACAATAATGGCATACTTAGACGATTATAAATATTACGAAAATAGTGGTGTAGAACCGAAAAATGCAAATTGGGGTTCTTATCAATACGTTAGTTTAGCTGACATAGTAAACAATTTTTTGTTAATGTATGACGGAAATCATTCATTAGTAAATAATGAAGAAAGATATAAAATTTTATTTCACGCAAAAAGAGCTGTACAAGAATTAAACTATGATGCATTTAAAGAAATAAAAATCTTAGAACTAAACGTATGTGATACACTAAGATATGTTTTACCATCTGACTATGTTAATTGGGTAAGACTTTCTATGTTAGATGACAACGGAGTCTTAAGACCTTTAACAGAAAACATTCAAATTAATTCTTCGTCTGCATATTTACAAGACCAGGCTACAAATATTTTATTTGATGAATTAGGTAATATTTTAAAACCAGAGTTTTCAGAATTAGACTTTAATAGAATAAAACAAAAGGACAGAACAATGTATCTTAATCAAGGTGCAATGTTTGATGGGATGCTTGGTTATCAGCATAATGGGTGCTGGTATTTTGATTATTCATATGGATTATCTATGTATGGATTAAACACTGAAACTGCTAATGCTAATCCAACATTTAGAATTGATTCTAAGAAAGGGGTTATAAATTTTAGTTCTAATATGAGAAATCAATTATGCATTTTAGAATATGTTTCTGATGGTATGGAAGGTGGTATAGATAGCGAGATTACTGTCAATAAATTATTTGAAGATTATGTATACGCTTATATTCAATATGCTATATTAAATAGTAAATTAAATGTTCAAGAATACATCGTTAATAGAGCTAAGAAAAACAAAAGTGCTTTGTTAAGAAATGCAAAGATAAGAATGAGTAATATACATCCAGGAAGACTCTTGATGAATATGAGAGGAAAAGATAAGTGGATAAAATAATATGGCTAAAACTTTAAGAAACTTTATACAAGGACGAATGAATAAAAGCGTTGATGAACGATTAGTTCCTCAAGGCGAATATATTGATGCGTTAAACGTTAGACTTGGCTCTACTGAAAATTCTGAAATTGGTTCTGTAGAAAACTCGAAAGGTAATGAATTATTAATTACTCCAGAGTATCCAAGTGGAACTACATATGGATTTAAAACGTTAGGTTCTTTTGCAGACACTGCGAATGAAACTATTTATTGGTTTGTTCACGCAGATGCAACTGGTCTAGGAGCAACAAATGTTTTAGATATAGTTTTATCTTACAATATAATTTCTAAACTTACAACTTACCATATGATAAGTATTGATGATGGTAGTGGTACACAATCAACATTAAATTTTACAGACAAATATTTAATTAACGGAATTAATAAAGTAAATAATTTAATATTTTTTACTGACAATTACAATCCCCCTAGATTTTTTGACGTTACAAAAAACTATGAAAATCCTACAGCAGGTAATATTGACCAATTTACAGCAGAAGAAGTTTTAGTTATTAAAAAGCCACCAATGGCTGCTCCGTCAATACAACTACTTAACATTGTAAATGATGAGACTTATTTAGAAGAAAGATTAATTTGTTTTGCTTACAGATATAGATATGCAAATGACGAATACTCAGCTACATCTCAATTTACGCAGCCAGCTTTTGACCCAAAATCATTTAATTTAAGTTTAGAAAGTGGATTAAATGAAGGTATGGTCAATGAGTTTAATGCTGTTAACTTATCTTATAATACAGGGAGTTCACTAGTAAAAGAAATACAAATACTTTTTAAAGAAGCTGATAAAAATATAATAAAAGTTATAGAGTCATTTAATAAAGAAGAATTAGGTTTAGGTGATAATAATACGGAAACAGTTCTTTTTGATAACAGCAAAATATTTACAATTTTAGAAGATTCTGAAATTTTAAGGTTATATGATAACGTTCCTTTGTTAGCAAAATCTCAAACATTAATGGGTAATCGATTAATGTATGGTAATTACTATGAGGGTTATGATTTAGTAGACTCTACAAATGAGCCTATTATTTTTAATTATGTAACTGAACTTGACTCTACAATAGTTAACGAAACAGACTTGCCTATAACAAAACAAAACGCAGCTATAGATATGGATTGTACGTCTGGTTCTCCAGTTACTTATACGGTAACTGATGGACAAATGATAGTCTATTTGACTGAGGATGGGTTAGTTAGTGGGACTCCATTAGTGTTAAAACAAGGTGCTTCTTTAGTAATGGATATAAGTTTTAATCATCAAGGTTTTGGTGGTAATATTTCTGGTGCTTTCACACCGCCAGATGCTTCTGGAGCAGTTAACAATTTACAAATTGAATTTGTTTTTCCAAGAAATTACACGAGTGCTTTTGATTTAGCTACTAGTAGTGAATTTATACAGTATATAGGCTCACCAACAAACTTTACTACAGTTCAAAATTGTGCAAATGGAGTTAACGTTTCATCAATTTTTAATTGTATAGTTCCACAGAATTTAATTAATGCTAGTGGAGGAAGTAGTACTACTTTAACAAAATGCTGGAGTGGAACAAGCGACACTTTTTGTACTGGAGGAACACCTACACAAGATTTTGCATTTGCAAATTTAGGAATAGTAACAAGCACAACAGACGCTAATGTTATAGGTATTAAATTAATGGCTATGGCTTATGTTGACACTTGTGTTTATTCTGGAGGAGCAACTGCTACTCAAGTAGTTTTTAATTATTATAAAATTGTATCTTCAGATGCAGCATATAAAGATGTTTCTAATCCTAAAACATTAAAAAGTAATAGAAACTATGAAACAGCTATAGTTTATATGGATGATTTTGGAAGAAGCTCTACTCCTATTGTAAGTCCACAAAATACTATTCCAGTTCCTTGTAGTGAATCTACTTCAGTAAATAAAATTAAAGTAACAATTCCTGTAGCAATGAAAGCTCCTAAGTGGGCGAGCAAATATAAATTTGTTGTTCAGCCAGATAGAGATACTTACAATACTATTTATACTAATATATTCTTTTTAGACCCTAACTCTACTAGAGTATGGTGTTTATTAGATGGGGAAAACGCACAAAAAGTTGAGAAAGGTGATAGGCTTATAGTTAAAAGAGACACTATTGGAATTCAATCAAATTGTGTGTATACCACTGTGTTAGAAAAAGAAGCACAAGTAAAAGACTTTATAACAATCCCAATTGAGGGGTCTAGTCCTGCTCGTAATGTAGCTATACCTTCTGGTTCTTATATGGCGCTAACACCATCAAATTGGTCAGCTGCCACTGATAACAATAATATTTATAATCCAGGCAGTAGCGCTTTAAATTCTGATTGTTCTGGTGGTGGCGGTAATTGGGAAAATCCAAATGAAGGGGGAGGTAATGCTGTAACTGGATATTATCCTTTTTCAAATTTAAACCCTACTGCTGCAAACCCACCAACTGTTACAGACCCAAAATATGTTGATGTTGATGTTCCTCAAGGAAGTGTAATTAATTGGTTTATGAAATTTGAAAGACGTGGACCTGGTGATGGAAACAGAAGTTGTGAAAGAGTTGTTTATACTTTAGACCTGCGTGGTTTAGTAGCTAGAAATTCATATGCAAATGTGTATGATTGGTTTATTGGAGATAATATTGAAACTCAATTAAACTCTGGAACTTGGGATGTAGGAGATAGCGGAAGTAATGGTAATTTTATTTTCGATGACACTTTATACTATGCTGGTACAACTACCTCAACCGAATGTGGTACTGCAGTACCAGCATCTCAAACATTTGGTACAGATTTAGTTAAAACTTACTATATGCGTTTTGCAAGAGCTAGTAATAACGCTGGTAGTGGAGAAAATAATATTTTAATGGCTGTTGTTCAAGGTGGAACTAATTGTGGAAGAAGTGATAAGCGTAGGTCGTCTTTAAAAATGGATGTTCAAATAATTAGAAGTGAAGCAACTTTAGTTTTTGAGTCTGAACCTTTAGATGCTTCTCCAGGAATATTTTATGAAGGAGAAGATAATTACGATATAACTGGCGGTCTTCATATGTCTGGAACAAATGTTAACGATGTAAATCAAACAGCATCAGTCGCTGGCGTAGTATATTTAAATAATTTTAATGCTTTTACATTTGGTAATGGAGTTGAAAGTTATAAAATTAGAGATTCAATTTCTGGAAAAGGATTTTCTTTAGGTAACAGAGTATTCGGAGCAACAGAGCAAATATATAAAAGAGCGCATAGATTTTCTGATATTACATACAGTGGAATATATAATGACGAGTCAAACATAAATAAATTAAACGAATTCAATTTAGGTTTAGTAAACTTTAAACAACTTGAAGAATCTTATGGACCAATAGAAGTATTGTCTGGAAGAAAAACAGATGTTCTTGCTTTACAAGAAGATAAAATTACATATGTTTTAGCAGGTAAAAATCTTTTGTCTGATGCTGCTGGAGGAAGTTCATTAACATCGGTTCCAGAAGTTTTAGGAACTCAAATTGCAAGAGTAGAAGATTATGGTATTAGTAATAACCCAGAAAGCTATACTGAATGGGGTGCTGATAAATTTTTTACTGATGTAAAAAGAGGAGCTATAATTCAATTAAAAGGAGTAGGTGGTACAAACGAAGCATTAGGAGTAATATCAGAAAGAGGAATGAGAGGATATTTTAGAGATTTATTTATTGAATCATCACAAACACAAAAAATTGGTGGATTTGACCCTTATATGAATGAGTACGTATTAAGTATTAATAACACATTATTACCTCAACCAGACTTAAAATATAATTGTGGTGTAGATGTTAGCTTTATATGTGAAGCGGGTACTCCACAAACTTTTGTATATTTATTAAACAACGAATCTGGTAATGCTAGATTTAATTATAATGTAGGCTTAACAAGTGGAAGTACTACAACCTTTGTAGCTACTTACGTAGATGGTAGTGGTGTTACACAAACTGTTACAAGCGGAGCTGTATCGACAGATGGATTTATAACTATTATTAGAGACGTTCCTTCTATAACAGAAGTGTCAATTACCGCTACACAGACAGCTGGAAATAGCGAATGGACTATACGTCAAGATTGTCCACTTTCAGCCACATTAAATGTTGTGCAAGTTTGCTTAACAAGACAAGACGAAGACACATTGTCTAATTACAATCAGTTTTTTTGGAATATTTTTCCTGCAGCTTCGCCAGCGCCTCCATACTCTACTAATCCATTATATAGCTCTCCGACTACATCTACGTTTGTAGATTTTCAAAGTGGAGCTACACCAACTGTTTCTCAGTATTCAATGATAACTGGTCAAACAGGACTGGGGTCTTTTCCTCCAAACGGTGCATATGTGACTATACAATCTAACAAATTACCTCCTGCTAATTTTCAATTTGAAATACCTGGAGATAAGTTTAGATATTTAGAAAGCAATACATTATATCAAAACAACGCTACTGATATCAATGCTTTAGTCGCTGCTTCTACACAAACTAACACTAATTTTGCTGGACAACCAACTTTGTTTAACGGACAATTTGCTAGGGCTTCAAATACCACGTATTTATATATGATATGGGATTACAGAAATTTAACTTCAGTTCAATTAAGATATCAAGCTGGTACAGCAGATTTAACTGCTGATAGATTTAATGCGTGCTGTGTTAATGCTCAAGCTTTTTATTCTTTAAATGGAGCTACATTATCTAGCGCTACTGTAGTATATACTAGTCAAACACAATCAACTCCAGCGGCAGATGGATATTATAGTGATGGTGTTGTTGTAAGACTACAAAAAAATTCTGTTCTACAACCAGATACAACAAACTGTACGTGCGGTATAAGTTGTGGACCTAGTGCAATTTATTATAAAACAGCTGCACCAAGTGTATTTCAGTCTAGACATTTATTTACAGCTTCAACTGGAGCCGTTGTAATTACTTGGCTACCTTGGGAAATGCCAAAAGGTATAGATGTTATTTATAATGGAGTTAGATATAATAAATGGACTTCACAAACATTTGGGGATGTTAGTCCAAATAGTTTAAATACTCCAGTATATTTAGGTGTAAATGGTACTGGAACTTTACCTACTTCTGGAAACTATCCAGTAGCTGAACTAGACTCTGCAAGTCAATATGTGGTGATTCCTAATACTACTCAATATGTTGCAGTAGGTACAGGACAAATTAAAACAACTGCAACTAATCCACAAGTGTGTACTTTAGTAGTTCCTAAAACAAGTGCTACAACTAATTATTTAGATGTAGAAATTTTTAACTTACTATCAAGCTCTGACTATTTATCTACATATTTTAGTGTAGCTTGTCCAGTAGCTTTAACAAGTGCAGATGCTGATGTAACACAAACATATAGTACATCTGCTTTAGCTTGTGGTGGAGCAACTGACCAGGGAGGAAGTATATTTGTTATACCTAGTCAATACCCTGGAGCTGGAGGATGGTCAGTTGGAACAAGAGTATATGCTAATGCAAACGGAACATCTCCTGCTGTTAATACAGACTCAGCATCCCCTGGATATGCTGATAGAACATTTAGTACAGCTGGATTTGTTTTAACAGGAATTACTGACCCTGGAACAGGAGGAGAGCAAGCAATAGAACTTAATGATGAAAGTGTAATAATATCCGTTGTGGGATGCACACCTTAAAATAATTATATATGGCATTTACTAATCAAACAGTTACTTATAGCGAAACTTCTGCAGGTTTTCCATCTTTTTATTCTTTTATACCAGAACAAATATTAGGAATGAGTGGGTATTTGTATACTTTTTTTCAAGGTAAATTATATCGTCACAATGCTGATAATGTAGAAAGAAATAATTATTATGGGGGACAATTTAGTTCTTCGATTACTAGTGTATTTAATCAAGCTCCTTTAGAAAACAAACTGTTTAAAACCCTATCTATTCAATCAGATAGTAGTTGGTCGGCAACTGTAAAGTCAGATATACAAGACACAGGATTTATTACTAATACTTTTTTTGTAGAAAAAGAAGGTGAGTTTTTTGCTTATTTAAGAAACAATAACGCTAATCCAATAAGCGGTGAGTTTCCATTACGTTCGGTACAAGGTGTCGCTAGACAATCTGTAAGAACTGGTGTAGGTACTGCTACTTGTGTTTTAACATTTAGTATGAGTGTAGATTTAGGTTCAATGATAAACATTAATGACACTGTATATTTTGCGCTTGGACCTTTTGGACCAACAGATATTTTAACTCCAGTTGAAGCTGGTAAAATAACAGCTATAACTTTTGATTTAGCTACAAGTGTAAATACTATAACGGTAAACAATACTGGTGGTACTACAACAAGCTTTCCAGCCAGTGGTACAGAAGTATATATTATGTATATAAAAAATCAAATTGCCGAGTCTAATGGCATCTTAGGACATTACGCTGAGTTTACTTTAACAAATGCAGATACTACTGCAACAGAACTGTTTGCTGTAGAGTCAGACGTTATGAAAAGTTTCCCTTAAAATTAGTATCTTTGTCTAAATTAAGTAGATGAGTAGTTCTGATAATTTAATAGCTCAAAATATTTTAGGGCAAATACCTGCATCAAGGGGTATCTTGTGGGAAAAAATTGAGAACTTTAAAAACAAAATCAGCATTATTGAGGGAGCTTTAACACATAATCCTGGAGATGAACAATCTGAGGGATTAAAAAAAACAGCTCCTTTAAAACACCATTTCGAAGGTGGCTTATATACTAGAGAAATTTTTATGCCAAAGGGAGCGGTTATTGTAAGTTTAATACACAAACAAGAACACCCTTCTTTTTTGCTTAAAGGGGAGTTGTCATATTTAACTGATGACGGAGAGATAGTTAGAGTAAAAGCTCCACATACTGTGTTCACAAAAAAAGGGACACAAAGAGTGTTTTATATACACGAAGATGTTGAGTGGAGTTGCGTTCATAAAACTAATGCAACAAATGTTTTGGATGCAGAGTTAGAGTTATTTACAAATAATTACAGGGAGCTACCCAGTGATGTAATAAATATAAAAAAAGAAATATGGCAGCAGTAGGTTTATTAATAGCAGGATTAGCATTGTCAGCTGGAGGAATGACAGTAAATTTTGTTCAAGCAGCAGCACAAAGAAGAGCAGCAGCTGATGCAGAATATGATGCTGAACAAGCATTGTTGAAAGCAAGAGAAAAATTAGACACAAACTTTTATAAAAATCTTTCTATAGGTAAAGAAAAATATGAATTAGAAAGAGAGGCTTTGTTGTCGGCTGGAGCGCAAGCTACAGCAGCTGGAGCTGAAAGTGAAAGAGGAGCAGCAGCAGTTGCAGGTAGAGTTTTAGCTGCACAGAATCAAGCGCAAGCAAAACAAAGAGTTGCAATGGGAGCGGAGCAACAAAAAATTGATATGTTAGTTGCACAAGAAGATGCTAGGCTTAGAGATATTGGAGTTCAGTTAGATTTAGAAGAAGTAAAAGGAGCGCAAGTTGCAGCAGGAAGAGCTGAGCAACAAGCTAATCTATATACAGCAGCAGGTATTCAAGGAATTGGAGATACATTAAAAGCTGGTGTTAGTTTAGGAACAGGTATAACTGATAATAGAGCAGCAGCTGGTGGTGACGCAGGGAAAGTACAAGACCGTGCTTTAAAAGCTGGATTTAAAGATACTAAATTATCAGATGGAACTGTTAAAACTGCAGGTCAAGCAGCAATAGAAGCTTTTCAAAACGACCCTTCTGGAATGCAATTTAAAGGTATGGACTTTACAGCTACGTTTGATATAATGAATAGACCTGCTATGGACGCTCAAGGAAACTCTCAAATTGGAGGAGTAAATGCATTTTATGACCAAATGAATAGTCAACTAGGACAACAAGGATTTAAAGATTTTAGAAAGTTTTTAAAAGGCTATCAAATACCAGATGGAAGTTCTGGAACAATTGATAAACCATTAGCGATAAATAATTATACTATGCCAGATGGAACTCCAATGATGGCAATGTAATGAAAAATATAAAAAATGGCTAAAACATATATAGGATACGCACAAAGAGAAGCAGAAACAAATGTAAACTGGGGAGCAGTAGCAACTCAATTTTCAGATATGCTTACTGAACAACAAAAATTAAAAGAAGAAAATGAAGCTGCTGATGCTTTAGTAACACAAGAGTTAGCTACACAATTACAAAGCGCTCCAGAGGGAGGAGACCAGGAGTCAAGTGATTATATTTTAGATTATGTAAACAATGCATCTAATTACAACTTAATGTTAAAACGTAATTTAGATAATGGTAGTATGAGTCGTAAACAATTTACTAAACTATCTCAAAACCTTTCCAATGGTACTGCACAAATTATAGCTATTGCAAACAAATACAATGGCTACTTAGAAGAACAACAAAAAAGATTAGAAGAAGATAAGTTATCTGGAAAAGATGGATGGGCTGCAGGAAAAGTTCAAAGCTTTAATGACTTTAGAACTACAGCTGCATTTATAGACCCTGTTACTATGAAGGTGTCAAATGGTAAGTTAGTTACAAAAGAAGTAGACGGTAAAAAAGTAAGAGCATTATCTACTAACACAGCAGACTTTCAGCAAGTTAGTACTATGTTGGGATGGATGGGTCAAAAAACAGATAAGTTTGATGTTAATGCTGCAATTGAAAGTTCATATAAAATGCTTGCACCTGCCTATCAGCAAAATAAAGATGATGGAAGTATACGAGATGACATTAGACAAAATCCTAAATTTAAAGATGCATCAAAAAAACAACTAATGTCTTATCTAAGTACTCCAGATAATGTAGGTAGTATACTATATGACTTTGCAAGAATGTCACCAGACGGAACTCCGTGGGAGTTTACAGATGATGTAAATAAAGAAAAAAACAAAAATGCTATTTATATGAAACCAGATGACGCTGGTGTTTATAATATAGACTTAGAAAGTAAGCAAGGTAAGTATTTACAGGAAGAAGCTTATAAAGTTTTATCAGCTCAATTAGATTTAAAGATACCTAGAAAAACTACAAAAAAAGCTACTGCTCCTGGGTTTGATAAAGATGCTGCAGCTTATCAAACTGAAAATATACAAATATTTGACGCTGCATCTAACTGGATGAATCTTAGAAATGCAGTAGGTACATCAAATTTTGTAGCTGCTAAAAATGCTATTATAGCTGAATCTCGTAATAACGATAAAATGATAGACATTACAAATATTGAACAAGTAGGAGATAAATTAACTGTTACTTATTTTGATAAAAACACTAATGCAAATGTTGCTTTGCCAATATCAATGTTGGGTGATAATAGAGACTTTTTAACTCAAGGAAGTTTTTATATTGGTAGTACTCCTAGTGAAATGCAAAATAGACTTGGTAAAGTTAACTATGGTAAATTAATAAGTGGGCAAAGACTAATGGGTCAAGATAATCAGTATGTTAATTTTAATTCACCAGGAATATCAGAAACTGATATACCGTACAATGCGCTAGCAATTGAAGTGGGTTCTGGAGATACTGCTAAAAACATAAGTCTTAATGATTATATAACTAACATTGACGATTATGTAGAAGGTGATGGTGCCGATGCTTTATCATTTGGTTTAAATGAAATATTCGCTAAACAAACTAATCCAAATAAATCTAAAAATCTTAAAGGATTAATTATAGATAAATTAGAAGGAGATAAGGTGATAGAGGTTTATTTACCAGAAGTAATGACAGCTCCAGTTTATTTAGAGGTGGATGAGCCATCTATTACTAATGCTGTTGTAAGAAAAATTTATACTGCACTAAATGAAGACGGTAAAATAACTCCTAGAGAACTATCAAAAATGTTAGGTAAACAGTATCTTAAACAAGAACAGTTTATAATTAACAGAAAAAAAGATAATAAACTTGACCCTAATGTTCAATGGAACGATGGTATGGGTAGACAACAAGAAGATACTCGTGTTAAGGTTACTGAGGCAGTAGTCTTTACTGAAGAGCCAGACAAAATTAAAGGATATGAATTTGGGAAGGCTCCAAATCTAGTAGAAATCAAAAGAGCTTATGAAGCAGCTGGCGAATTCTTAACATACCCAGAGTACCAGCAGTTATTCTTACAAGCACAGGAACATTATAGGTTAAAAAAATAGATTATATGGCTGTTGAAGAAAACAAAAATTCAGTATTTACCACTGGAGAGTTCTATGATAACTTTGTGGTTGATAAAGATATGTTTCCTACGTTCGAATCATTTACAGAATTTTATGAAGGTGCCAAACCAGAGGATGTATATGGAGCGGTTGATAAGGAAGTTTTTACTAGTTTTGAAGACTTTGATGAATTCTTTGATATTTCATCTACAAGTTCTGAATTTGATGATGCAGGTGGTGTTAACTCAGCAGGCGCTAACAGAAGTTGGTTTAAAGATACTTTTAAAAAATACTTTAGTCAACTACCACTGATGTCTTCAGACGAAAAAAAAAAGAAACCGCTTCCAGCTGGTGGAGATGAAAATATTATTTTCGATTTAGCAACTGAAGAAGTTGTAACTCCAAAAGAAGTTGACTTACTAAAAGGTGATATGCCTTTAAAAAAAGGAGTTAAAGGTGGAAGTGATTTTATGGCTTTGCAAGAAGGTGAGAATACGTACGCAGCTGATGCAAGAAACAGAGATGCGAACGCTCTTGATGTTTTTGAAATTAATGAAGATGGTTCATTAAAGAAGAAGTTTTATTCAAAAGAAAACAAAAAAAGACAACAAAATTACCAAGACATACTGTTGTCTGTTAATGAAGTAGACTATACTCCTAACAATATTATAAAAAGCTTACAAGAAAATATAGGTCCTTATGGTTTTGTTATTGACAATCCTTATCAAGGCTTTGCTCAAAAAGCAAAAGATACTTATACACAGCCATTTAGAACAAAACTTAAGGCAAGAAATACACCTGTTACAGGTGAAGGAGAGGAGATTGTAAGTATAGTTTCTACTAATGGATTAAACACTTTTGAATTAAAACTGCAAGATGGTGTTCCGCAAAACAAAAATGAGTTGCGAGGATTTATGAGTTTAAGAGGTTCAAATCCAAGTGACCCTACTCCTAACGATGAGATTATTTCTAAATCATTAAATGTAAAACAATCACGTACAGGCGCTAGATTTAATTACGAAACTTCCGACTATTCATCGGTATTAATGACAACTGTAGAAGTAGATGATAAACATTTAGCCGTTCCTTCTTTGTTTCCTAAAGACCCTTTAAATCAATCTACATATAGTGAAGACTGGATTCAATACGACCCCAAAACACAAATGGATGAGATGTTAAATATGGCTCGTGAACGTGGAGAAGTATATGCATTTAATACTAAAGAGGAAGCTGAAGAGTTTGCAAAAGGATTATGGAAAGAAGCTAATACAGTAGATTTAGAAAAACAAATATATTTTCAAAACAATGGTGTAGAAAACTTTAATCAACTTTTTAAAGCACAAACTGAATACGAAGATGCAAGAGATGAATTTTTCTTTATTGATGAACTCACCAAAAATGGTCTTACACAGCCGATGAGAAATATAAAAAGAAGTTCTAACGGTATGTATACAGGTGATAAGTTTATAGCAACAGAAAAAGAGAAAGCTCTGTATCCTAATTTATTTACTGAAGAAGGTATGTTACGTGGAGACTACAAGGCTTATCGTGATAGACAAAAATTAATTAGAGATAATCTTTACGCTGCAACCCAAGACCCTAACTATGTGGCTGCTACTATAGCCTGGGATGTAGAGGCTGCAAAAAGAAGAGAAAAATATACACAAGAAGCTGTAGAAATAAATGCACAAGCTGTTCAGAGCGAAGTTATATTAAATAGTTTGTCTATAGAAAAGTTTGGTAAAAAAATTGAAAACTTACCCCAGCTTATAAATGATAGTGTTCTTCCTCCACAAGATGTAGCTTTAGCTAATTTTTTAACTGCTGCAGTTACTCAAGTAGATATGAATAAAAAATATGCTGCTGACCAATTTTTAATTTCAAAAACTTATTTAGATTCTAAAAACAATAAAACTGCACGTGGTAAGATATTAAAAGGAATGTGGGCAAATGTGTCTAATGAATGGAATACAAGAAGAAAAAGAGGTGAGGCTGGTAAGGTGATTCTTGCTATGAGTATGACGGATGACCCTAAAGAAATGGAAGGGGTTTTAGGAATGAGCAACTCTCAAGCAGCTGAGTATATATCAGACAAACTTATGGAGTCGTATACATCAAGTAAGGGGTCTTCGATAGAAATGCTAGAGTGGAGTAGAAGTAAAGGTTTTAGAGAGAAGCTAGATGTCTTTATGGATAACCCATTAGATATGGGTATGTCTTTATCGGCAGGGTCTTTTTCAGAAATTTTACCTTACGGTGTTCAAATGGTATTAGGAACAGCGGCTGTGGTAGGAGGAGAGGCTGCTTTAACTACACCAGGTGGTGCAAAAAAGAAATTAATCGCTGGAGCTGGAGGTTTTGTTACAGGTCTTCAATTAGGTTCTGCTGCTACACTTGTAGCTATGGAGTATACTAATGCTGCATTTGAAGCAATGACATTACAAGGATATGATATAGCTAGTCCACAAAGTGTTTTAAAGGCTGTTCAATCAGATGAGGTATGGAAAGAGGCAAGAGAGGTAGGATTAGCTAGGGGGATTCCTATTGCTATTATAGATTATATGACAGCAAGAATGGCTGGTAGACTTTTAGTAGGTAAAGGAGATTTTGGTTGGAAAAAATTTGGATTACTAGCTGCGGAAAGAGCAGTAGTAGACCCTGCAGGAGAGGCTTATGGAGAATATTTAGCACAGTTAAATAATCAATTTTTAAACAATAAAGAATTTGTTGCAGACGAAATAGCTCTTGAAGCAATTGGTGCATTTGGTAACAACACCAGTAATATGGTTATGAATGCTACTATAACAGCTATGAAAAACGAAAGAATTATTGCTGGTGAAAGAATGGCAGACCCTGTTAATTATTCAAATATGATAGGTAATGATGAACAAGTTTCAAACTGGGCGAACTCTATGGGAGAATTAAAACTGTTACCAATGGAGACTGTAGAAAACATACAAGTTAATGTAGGAAACAAAAGAGAAGCAAAAAATTTAATGTTAATGTCTCCAGACCAAGTTACTAAATCAGATAATGTTCCGATACAAACAACAATGATGGAGTTGTTAAGCCTTCAAAACCAATTATC
>Ga0187217_1000016_pt1 | contig 55493 bp, 65 predicted proteins | sample 15SPOviralmetaG_FD_130165 | JGI IMG/M metagenome (GOLD analysis project Ga0187217, IMG submission 130165) | Marine viral communities from the oligotrophic San Pedro Time Series (SPOT) site, San Pedro Channel, CA, USA - 15 SPOT_SRF_2010-09-15... | ecosystem: Environmental > Aquatic > Marine >... | reverse complement strand
TACGTTATTGAGGATGGCAGTAACTTTGAGATAGGCACAGGCACCTATACAGCTTCTGGCACCACCCTGTCACGCACAGTAAGCGAGAGCAGCAACTCAAACAATGCCATTAACCTTAGCGGTTCAGCTACAGTGTTTATCGGGGCTACGGCTGAAGATATTCCTGCGCTTTATGCTGATAATGACGTAAGTGCTACTGACCCCACTGCTAGTGGTAATAATTCAGTAGCGATTGGTGATAGTGCTACAGCCGCAGGTGTAAGATCAACTGCACTCACTTATTCTCATGCAGGTGGAACGGACAGCTTTGCAGCGGGTATTGGTAGCAGTTCAAGTAGCCGTGGCGCACAGGCTGGACAGGCGGTAGCCATTGGTAACAATGCTTGGGTTAGGGCAACTGAAGCTGTAGGTTTAGGTTACTATGCTCATGTTGGCACAAGTGGCACAAGGGCTGTTTCTTTGGGTCAGGGTCAGGCAGATGGCGCAAACTCTCTTACTGCCGTTATAAGTACTGAATCTACGTCATATGGCAGTAATGGCTCTAACAGTATTGCTATGGGGGCTTTAGCTAAAGCTACAAGCACCTACGCAGTAGCAATTGGGTATAGTACGCAAAGCACTGGCATAGGTACTGTAGCCATAGGCGCTCAAAATACAGCATCAGGCCAGTATTCTACAGCCATAGGTAGGAGCAATACTGCGTCAGGAAATTATGCAGCGGTAATTGGTTCAAGAGACAGCACTGCAAGTGGCGACAACTCCTTTGTAGCAGGGCAAGGCAACACTGTTTCTCACGCTAACTCAATTGCTTTAGGTACTAGCGTACAGTCTACAGCTACAAATCAAATTAACTTAGGTGGTACAGCCGACACAGTACGCATCTCAGAGGCTTACACCCTACCAACATCAGACGGCTCTGCTAATCAGGTGCTTACCACAGATGGCTCAGGCGCTGTAACTTTCGCAGATGCTGGTGGCGGTGGTGGTGCTGACCTTTACGCTGCCAATGAAAGTTCGCCTTCTGCACAGCCATCTGCGACCGGAGCCAATGCTGTAGCGATAGGAGACAGCGCTGTTGCTAGTGGCAGTAAATCAATTGCATTAGGGTATAAAGCAACAGCCACAGCAAATTTTGCTACTGCGTTTGCAGAAAGTCGTGCTGCAGGGGAATATAGTTTTGCAGCAGGTATTGCTAATGATTCAACTACTTATGGTGCAAGCGCTGCATACTCTATAAGCATAGGCTATCAATCAAGAGCAAAAGCGGGTCAATCAGTAGCTTTGGGTTCTAGTGCTTATGTCGATAGCGACAGTAATCGAGGTCTTGCTTTAGGTGAAAATGCCTATGTCCAGCAGTGTGACTATGGTACGGCTATCGGTGCGGCTTCTAGAGTACATGGTGGAAACAGCGCAACTGAAGCAATAGCTATTGGAAGTAGTTACGCTTCAGGAACGAGTTCGTTTGCAGCCGCTATAGCCAACAACTCATCAACCTATGGTGCTTCTGGTACAGGCAGTGTAGCTATAGGTACGAGAGCAAAAGCAACACAAAACCACAGCATTGGCATTGGGCATCAAGCATATGCACAAAGTTCACATTCAGTTGCTATAGGCTACGGCCCAGTAGTTGATACAAATTCATCAAGTGCTGTAGCTATTGGGCAATATTCAAAGGCATCTGCATCTGGAGCCATTGCAATAGGTTACGAGCCTTCAGGGTATTATACTCATGCTGATGCATCACAATCTATGGCTCTTGGGTTTAGAACACATGCAAATGCAACTTATAGTTTTGCGGTAGGCCATAGATCAAAAACGGATGTTAGTGGTAAATTTGCTTACGCCTCTGGCTGTTTTGCAGCAAATGGAGATGCACAAGGGGGTCAGTTTATTCTTCGTGCAGATACAACCGATGCAACGGCTACTGTTTTGACAAGTAATAATGGCACGGCAGCATCCACCAACCAGATCGTAGCAGCCTCTGATACCTGCATCATGTTCTCAGGCACACTTGTGGCAATGCAGAATGGCGCACAGGATCAAGGCGGCTGGGAGATTAAAGGCTTACTGAAGAATGACGGTGGTACAACTACCTTAGTAAGCAGCAATATACAGACCTTTGATGACGGTAATGGATGGACTGTAGCTTTGTCAGCCGACAACACAAACAACGCCTTAGCAATTACCTGCACAGGAGAAGCCTCTCATAACATCCGTTGGGTTGCTAATATTCAGACCAGTGAGGTGACGTATGCATAGGAGTAATAAATAATGGGTTCTATTAATATTGATAACACAGGCGCTGGCGGTGCTATAACCCTTAGCTCTGATGGTACAAGTTTATTATTAGGTGGCACTGCGGTAGGTGGTGGTGGAGGTAGCAGTCCTACTTACTACGCTGAAAATGCTTCAAGTGGATTTACTGCCCCAACTGCAACAGGGGCTAAGTCGTTTGCTATAGGAAACAACGCTTCAGCTACTACAGTATTTGCAACTGCAATTGGCACAAATGCTTCTTCTACAAATGATTCTACTTTGGCTATACACGGTGGGTCAGCAAGCGGATTTGCCTCAATAGCTATTGGACTAAGTAGTTCAGCAACGCAGACTACAAGTCTATCTATAGGTTATGGCTGTCAATCTACTGGTTCTTTTAGTACGGCAATAGGACGGTCTAATATTTCATCTGGTAGTGGAAGTATAGCAGGGGGGCAAGACGCTAGATCTCAAGGTAGTAGGTCAGTTTCCTTCGGAAAATCAAAGTCAACAGGTGCAAACAGTTTTGCAGTAGTAATCCAAGATAACGGAAACTCTTATGGAAGCCTCGGTGCTGACAGCATTGCTATGGGGTATCAGGCTAAGGCAAGTGGTAATTACTCCTTTGCTGTGGGGGAAAAAGCCCAAGCAACTGGTTCTAACTCTATTTGTATTGGTGGATCAAACGTCTTTATGGGCGTAAGAGCTACGGGAAGTCACGCTGTCTGTCTTGGTGCTGTAGACGGTAATGCTAATGGAAGCCAAGCAATCGTAATAGGTGGAGATAGTGGGCATGCTCAAAGGGACGGTTCTTTTGTATTTGGAGGACAATCTGCTCATGCAAACGTAGCAGGAAAATTTGTATTTGGGCCTAAAGGAAACTTTACTGGATACAGAAATAAATACAATGAAGTTCAGTCAGGTATGCTTACTCTTAGGCTGGCTACTACCGATGCTGCTACAACTAAAATGTCAAGCGATACTAATGCAGCAAGTTCTATAAACCAACTTGTTTTACCTGATAAATCTGCTTTTGCATTTCATGGAACTTTAGTTGCTAGAGAAGACCCCGCTGATGGTACAGCTTGTGCCGCTTGGAAGGTTGAAGGTTTAATTCGCAGGGAAGCTAACGCTGGTACAACAGTCTTAGTAAACTCAGCCACGACTGTTTTAGATAACACACCAAACTGGGGCATGGCTTTATCCGCTGACACTACAAATGGTGCATTAGCAATCACCTGTACTGGTGCAGCATCAACTAACATCAGGTGGGTCGCTACGATCCACACATCTGAAGTAACTTGGGCCTAAAAGGAGAAACTAATGGCTATTCAACACAACATCGAACAAGGTGCAAGCCAGTACGGCATTGCATTTAATAACGCCTATTACCGCATCGTTACAGCGGCAATCAGCCGTCAACGTGGAACTGATCCAAAGTTCACCGTAATGATTGACTTGTCGGCTTATGCAACAGCAACGCCTAACGATGATACTCGTGAGGTAGATTTCAAACGCTACAACGCAAATCTGACTGACATTGAGGCAGCATCAGGCGATAGCTTTTTAGACAAATGCTATGCTTGGGTAATGGCTCAGGACGATATGGATGGCTCTACAGCCGTATAAGGGGTAGATTATGGCTCTCACGATAAATCACCAGACGAATGACATCAGCGCCACAAGCGGCAGTGTAACCCTCGATGGGGCCGCTGCTGGTGGCGGGGCTATGACCTTAATATCTACCACAAACATTACATCTTCGGTTGCTTCTGTAGATATATCGTTAAGCAGCTCTTACTCAGTGCAAATGATGGTTATTCATAATTTAGATGTTACTACTGGAACAAGATTAAGATACCGTGTTTCTGATGATAATGGTACCAGCTTTGAAAGCACCTCTAGTTATTGGACTATTGGCGAATATAGATATGTTTATTCAGGTCAGGCTGGTAGTGGGACTTTAAACAATGGAGCCTTTGCGGCTAATGATACAGGGTTAATTGGAAGATTAATTAATAGTTTTGATGACTTTTCTGCTAGAGTAATGATTTATAATTCGCAAGAGTCTTCTGTTCCGACAACACTTCAAAGTGATGTAGCTGGAGGAAGATCGTTTACAGTTAATTATTCAGATTGTGCATCCTCTTACTCCGTTAATTCTGTAATAACAGATATAAGGCTATTTTCGGAATCTGGAAATCTTACTAAAGGCGTCATAAAACTGTATGGATTGAGCTAATGAAAAAGTATGTAAACGGCGTATTAACTGATATGACCGCAGATGAAATAGCTGCTCGCCAAGCTGAAGAGGCTGCATGGGCTGCCGGTGCTAACGATAGGGCGGCAGCGGAAGTCAGAGAAAAGCGCAACAGCTTAATCGCAGAAACCGATTACCTCGCACTGTCAGACAACACGATGACATCAGAGATGCAGACGTACAGACAGGCTCTGCGGGATATCCCAAGCCAAGCTGGGTTTCCAACGAATGTCACTTGGCCCATCAAACCTTAACAGAAGAGACTACAATGACCGAGAAAAAAACAAACGTCATTACCGTCAACGATAAAGAATATAATGTTGATGCTATGACCGATAACCAGAAGACGTTGTTAAATCACGTTACGGATCTGGAACGTAAGATTGGCAGCACACAGTTTAATTTAGATCAACTGGTAATTGGTCGTGAAGCATTTGCAGAACGCCTTGTGGAGGCGTTAGAAAATCCAGACGTTGAAGAGGAAGCAGCGTAATTTCTGCATATACCCCCTTGCAATTACAACTAACAAAGTGCTATACTGATTACATTAAAATCACTTAGTTAAGGCGCATTATGCAGAACAGAAATACTGTTCTCGACTGCCTCTTTCTCTTCAATCAATCGGACTTTCACAAACAATACACTCTTTCAGAGTTTAACATTTATTGTTTGATTCCGCTGATCCACAACAAAGCGTATCTTTTTTACGAAGATAACCAGCCTGTCGGATTTGTTACATGGATCTGGCTTACGCCTGAAGAGGCAGTCGAATTTTTAGAAGAGCGCTGGATACCTGACGAAGCAGTATGGAAGCGCCCCGACATAATTGATGACCGCTATGAACTTTGGGGCATCGATTTCATCACCCCATTCGGACATTCGACGAAAGTGATGCGGGGGATGATGAAACATTCACAATCCATACTGGGCAAAAGAGTTCCAGCAAACTGGCGTCGATTTAAGCAGCCAGACATTAAACACACGAAGGAGTTTTAATATGAGTGGCGGCGGTGGAAGTACAAAGGTAGATGGCGCTCTATCCGAAGAGCAGTTTCAGGACTTAGCCGACAACCAAGTTGGCATATCTGGGCAGATTACGGATGAATCTAAGGCCGCAAAAAAACGGTACGATACGTTTGATAACTCTCTTGGTACGGTTAATGCAAATGCGGTTTCAGCTAAAAACAATGCGGTTGCTGCCAAGAATGCGTCAAATACAGGGTTTGCTAATCTAAACAAAACTCTTACGGCGCAGCAAAACTCAGCAAATTCTGGCCGAAAAGCATATTACGACAACCTTAAAAAGGCGATGCAGACAAATACTGGTGGCTTGCAAACATCTTTGGATGCTGGTTTTGCGGCGGGTCAGGATAGATTTAATACGTTAGATGATAGTGTTGGAAGTGTGCAAACTTCTGTAGATACTGTCGGAAGTGATGTCGGTGATGTGCAAACTTCTTTAGACCAAGGCTTCACTCAAGCCGGTACACGTTTTGATACTTTAGATACGGGTCAGGCAAACGCGGCTAATATTGCGGCTGAAAATGCAGAGGCTATCGGTACGCAGTTAACTAACACTCAAGCAAACGTATTGGGCGGTCAGGGTGAACTGCAAAGTAACTTACAGACTATGTCAGACACTGCGGATGTATATGCTACTGAAAGTTTGGCTAATCAAACTGCTTTGCAAACTGGGCAAGATGAGTTCAAATCGACTTTTGATACTTATGTAGATCGTTATAGTCAGAATGAAGAAATAGCGCAGCAATCACGCTCAGATTTAGCTACAGCACAAGCCAATCAGACTGACCGTTTGCGAGAAGATCTGGGAAGCTTTGCTCAAGCGGCGGCTACTGGTCAGGGTGCTATAGCCAATCAAATCGGAACTCTAGGTGAAGGTACTGCGGCTGGCTTTGATGCATTAGGATCTGCGGTGGGTACAGGCTTCTCAGACGCCTCGATGCAGGATCAACAAGCGGCATCTAACCTAACAACCCGCCTTGGCAATGTTAGCAAACTAATCGACTCTAGCTCTGCAAATTTAGATGCGAATACACAGGCTCAATACCGCAAGCTATTCAGTTCGTTTGATGAGAACGGAACTCTGATAGCCAACAGCATTGATGAAAGCGGCAACACAATACAGCGCCGTTTTGACGATCAGGGCAACATAATAGAAACTTCTTTTGATGCTGCGGGGAATCAAGTCGGCAGCGTGTCGATGGATGTTAATACGATGCTGTCGAACGCCGAGTCATATCAGTCATCCCTAACAGGTCAGATTGGGCAGCTATCGTCTGATGTTGGAACAGGCTTTACAGAGGCGGCTGGACAAGTTGTGGGCCTTGGCTCAGATCTATCTTCGGGTCAGCAAGGCCTAATGGCAGGGCTGGACACGGCAAGTTCAAACTTCGACGCCAGCATCCAGCAACAGTACACTGCATTGTCGCAGACTATGGCTGATCAAGGCGTTGATATTAACAGCGTACTTGCTACTGGCTTTGATGCGAATACTAATACTCTCAACTCGAATGCCCGTGATCTGTTAATGCTAGGATCTCAAATCACAGGCCTAGATGCTTCGGTAGCATCCGACTTTGCCACCGTATCCTCTGCCTTTGATAGTCAGGGCAATTTGATTGGATCAACTGTAGACGCCTTGGGTAATACAGTGACAAATCAGATCGATCAGCAAGGCAACCTAATAACCAGTAAATTTGATAGTACAGGCCAGCTAATTGACCAGAGCCAGACTAACATCCAGAATACTATGTCTCAGGCTTCTCAAGCCCAGATGCAGCTTCAGAAATCTCTATCAGACACCACCACGTCTACGCTGGATCAACTTGGCTCAAGCATGGATCAAGGCTTTGCTGCTATTAATACAGTCCAACAAGATGCGTTTGGCAATATTGATCAAAGCTTTAATCGACAGAATAATACTCTGGATGCACAGACTAAAAATATAGCTGCGGTGGCGGCTGAACAGAGTGATATTGATCAACAATCTCGAAATGAATTTAAGCAGATTTCTAACGCTTTTGACGATCAGGGCCAGCTAATAACAAACACCGTAAACGAGAACGGCACAACAATTTCACGGGCTATAGATCAAAACGGAAATCTATTGCTCCGCAGTTTTGACCTGCAAGGAAATCGTTTGGGGGATCAAGTAATCAATATTAACAGAAGCTTATATAATCTTTCGCAACTCGACACCTACCAAGGCGCTAACATAAGCATGGGCAATCTTAGCCCTGCTATGTCTGAGGGTGCGCCTACCGATGGATTTGCTTCACCATTCGCAGTAACGAGGTAAGTATGCACCCAACTAATGTATCACAAGATTGCGTAGAACTTGTTAAAAAGTTTGAAGGTCTGCACAAAATTAAAGACGATGGCCTAGTACACTCATATCGCTGCCCCGCTGGAAAGTGGACACTAGGATTTGGCGCGACTAAGGGTATTCGCTCTGGAATGACCTGCACTGTAGCAGAGGCAGAGCAACGCCTTAAAGATGACTTAGACGAACACGGTAAGATAGTTAAACGTCTAGTCAATGTGCCTCTGAGCCAAGGGCAGTATGACGCTCTAGTGTCGTTTGTATTCAACTTAGGCGGGGGTGCGTTTAAATCATCAACAGCCCTCTCGCGTCTGAACTCAGGTCTGTACGACGATGTACCTGAGCAACTGCAAAGATGGAACAAGGCACGGGTAGACGGTAAATTACAGCCGCTACGAGGACTTACTCGCCGCCGTGCAGCGGAAGCAGCTATCTTTAGCCGTGACGCTCAATTGCCGTCTGATGAGGGTGGCCCGCAGATGGTACAGAAGCCTACCGCAGAGGCTCCTAAGAAGCTTACTAAGTCCAAGACTATGGTAGGCGCTGGTATAGCCGGTGCAGCCACTGGCTTGAATGAAGTTGCAGGGCAATTACAGGGGTTGGTTGCTTACGCAGACAGCCTGAAAACAATCTTTCTTCTGTGTGCAATTGGAGGCATTGCCTTAGCTGCATACGCTCGCTGGAAGGATAACAAAGAAGGCGTTCATTAGTGTTCATCTTCGGCAAGATCAAGACCTACATTATAGGCGCTCTCGCACTGGCTCTTCCCATTATTTACGTGATGGGGCGAGTACGTGGGGCAGCTAACGAGAAGAATAAAGTCCTCAAGGACGATTTACAGGCGCAGGAAAAGGCGACTGATTTTTATAAAGCAATGGCAGAACATGAAGCAGATAGCATTACTGATAGCCGTAGTCTCACTGAGCGGCTGCGCGGAAACGGTCTATAGAAGCAAGCTGGAAGTATACTGTCCACCTATCCAGACCTACACGCCAGAATTTAACAACGAATTAGCCGATGAATTAGACGCCTTAGAAGGCACTACCGGCAATATACACATGGCTATAGCCGACTACGCAAGGCTTCGTGACCGCATTCGTGCGTGTAAAAAAGAGAAGGGTAATATCTGATGGGAATTTTTGGTTACGACAGCGTAGAGGATATGTTTGACGGCGGTGGGGCTGGCGGCAGTAGTAAAGAAGGTTATGGAAGACCGGGAGAATCTGCCAAGGACTACGAAAAAAGAACCGGAGATAAGACTGTAGTACATAGCAGTAATAGTAGTAGCGGCAGTGGCTCCAAGAGTAGTAGCAATGATAAGCCTTCGGGTTCAGCACCTTCTGGCATTACAAAGGCTTTGAGTTATGCAACTCCGGTTGGAATTATAGGAACGCTGGCAGGGTGGGCAAACAACTTAGATCCTAAAAAAGATGCCAAAAGCGTAGTCGATGGCAAGCAAGTCTATAACAACGGCAGTATGTCTTATTCATACAACTTCTTGGGATTACCCTACGAGGTAAAAGTTGAGGGCGGTAAAGTAATCGATGCGTTATCTATAAAAGATCCCAAAACTGGTCTTACTGGATATGAGCAAAAAGCTAAGGAAGCCCGTGATAGAGGTGATAATGATCAGGCAGACGCTATCATGCAGGAAGCTGAAGATAATTCGGCGGGAGAAGAAAACTCTGTAGAGACTACCGCCGAGTCTATTAAAGAAATGGCTATAGCGGCTGGTGTTGTATCAAACGAAGCTGACATGGCAGCTATAATAGCTGACCCTAACAAGTTTCTAGCAGACAAAGGCTTAGTACTTGCCGACATTATTCCAAAGGTGGATGCAGATGCTGAAGGAACCAACCTAGATGCCGACGATGCCAGCTATGGGCTTGGAGAGAATGACGGATACACGGCCACTACTACCGGAGATGCCTCCACAGTAGACCCCAGTATTGCAGACAATAAGGGTGCAGCTACTTTTGAAGCCGCTACTAATAATCTCACTGATAATGAGATGATGAATGCAGCAACCGGAACAGTTAGCGACGATGCTTTAGTCGATGCCGACAAATATGCTATTGATGTAACTGGTGCAGCTACCGGCGTAAATGCAGACGGCACTAAAAACGAGCTAGGGATAGCCGCAAACGACTGGGCCAACGTAGACCTATCTAAGGTCATCGACACAAGTACAGTAGCCGGTAAACTACTAGCAGATAAGTTGGTTAAGGAAGGTAAAGAGTTTGTAGACGCGAAGACATCTATTCTCTGGCAGATGAAAACTATTGCGGCTGAATTTAAGGACGCAAACGGTAATCCGATTATCCCGCCTTGGGCGCAGGGCATGAACAGAGAAGCTATGAAGTCTATTACCTTCAACGGCATCTCTGGAACAGCCGCAACAGCCGCCATGTCCAACGCGATTATGGAATCCATGATGGGTGTAGCTGAAAAAGAAGCTACATTCTTTCAAACGCTTACGGTAAAAAATCTAGACAATAAACAAGAGGCTATCATCAATAAAGCCAAGATGCTCAGTAATGTAGAGATGGCTAATTTAGATGCCCGTTCACAGGCAGCGGTTCAAAATGCCAAAGCCTTTTTGGAAATGGATATGACTAACCTGACCAACGAGCAGCAAGCTGAGATGATCAACAAGCAAGCTCTTGTGCAAGCTATTCTTGAGAATACGAAAGCTGAAAATACAGCACGTAGATTTAATGCTGAAGCTGCTAACGACATGAATAAATTTTACACTGAAATGGTAGTAAATATTCAGCGTCACAACACATCTGAAATTAATGCCTTAACTAAATTTAATGCCGGTGAAATTAATGATGCGGCCCAGTTTAACGCCGACATGAAAAATGACCGCCAGCAATTTCTAGCAGAGATGCAATATCAGATTGACTTAGCGAATGCCAAGTGGCGGCAAGAAGTTCAGACCACTAATACGCAGAATGAGGTAGATGCACACACAGCGGATGTAAAAGCCGCTTTGGACCTAACTCAAGAGGCTCAAAATAATCTGTGGGATAGCGCAGATAATATGCTCGACTACATTTGGAAGACTACTGACAACGATCAAGAGCGAGAACTTCGGCTTCTTATCGCCCAGATGCAAGCTCAGTCAGGGCAAAAGTCTGGTGGCGGCTTTATGGACGGTCTTATGAAGCTGGGCGGGGCTTTTGTTGGATCATCTGAGGGGTCTGCATGGATAGCTAAACAACTAGGCATAACCTAAATTTAAGGTACAAAAATGACATTTGATGAAGCAATAAAAAAATCCATTAAGCAATTTGTTAAGGGCGTCATGCCTATGAAGACCGCCGAGTTAAAGGAAGGTGGTCTGCTCTATACGCCAGACTTCTTTGATCAGATGGAAGATGAGCTTCTAGAAGAACCCACTGACAGCAAGCTGGCTAAAGAAGAGGAATTAGAAGATGAGGCTTAATGCTCCAATTCCGGGCGCTAACTATATGGCAGATACCCGTAACTATGCTTGGCATAGGCCACCTGACATGGTGGATTACGATGAGTCTGTATCCTATTTAATCGACAAGATTGATGACCCCGAAGAAAAAGAAATCATCTTCGCTATGCTAGGAATAGATGCTCACATTACGACTGTAGTAACCGTTCTTCTTTTACAGGCAGTAAGTAAGGGTAAAATAGGCATAGACTTAGCGGTACTTATAGCTGGCCCTATAGCCCGCTACATTGAGATAGCTGCTAAAAATGCCGGTGTAAAATACGAGATGGGCGTAGAGAATAAAGATCGTATCATCATCACACCTGCGCTACTCAAATCCTCTATGGGCATTATTGATGAGGAAGAAGAGCTAGAGCAGCCACTGCCTGAAGAACCTGCTCCAGAAGCGCCCGCAGAGGGTCTCATGGCTATGCCAGAGGCTGGTGGAGTCGCACCGGAAGAAGAACAGGCTGAAATGTTAGGCGGCGTAGAGGAAGAGGAGCTTGAAGATGAGCTTTAAGAGCGAGGCTGCTAAAGTACGGGCTGGAATAAGCTCCGGTTCGTATAAGGAAAAAACTGACCCGTATGCCGGTTTTTTTGATGAATTAACGTATGGCCTTAAAAAGCGAGATGAGGAAAAGCGGCAGGAAGAGATAGAGAAGCGCAGAGAGGCTCGTATTGAAGAGCGTCGAGTTAAAGCTGCCCAAGATGCCGCCGATTTAAAAGAGAAAAAAATACAGCGCAATGCTAAGGCGTTGAACTTAAACTTCTCAGGCGATGCCAGCAACACTGGCGCTATAAACTTTTTTGAGCAGCAACTCCGTTTAATGGACGGGGATGTAGGCGATGTAACTACTCTGACTAAGAGTATGATTGATAGCGGTCAGCTTAAATTCACTAAGGAAACTGAGAGCCTTGAATTACAGGGGCCGCTGCTACGGCGTAGTGATGTAGATCTGGATGTTGCAGATAAAAGTACATACGCTGCTTATAAGAATGCTGGAGCCATAGGCGATACGGAGACTAAAGATAGAATTCGTGACACTGTTGGGGATTTAAGAGAATCGGGTGGTACTATACAGGGCGGCATGGAAAAGCAGATGGATGCTATTCTTGGCCCTGAAGGGGAGAATGATGCTTCCCTTGAACCTGTAGAAATAGAGAAAAGCGGTATTGAAGTATCTCCATATACAGACGTTCCTGCCGATGTATCTGAGTTCTTTAAGGGTATAAAAAATAAAGCAGATTTAAGTGCTAAGGAAAGTCAGATCAATGCAATGCCCGCCGGTACGCAAAAGACTGCCCTGCTTACTGCTCTAGAAACCATAAAGAAGGAGCCACGGTTTAATCAAAATCCTGACGATAACCCATTAAAGAATGACGATGGCTCATTTAAATCTACAGAGGATTTAAAGAAATTAGCAAATGCTGATCCATCTCTACGAGCGGAAGTCGATAAACTTTTGGCAGATCCTGCTTCTCAGAAGTTTATGACGGAGACTATAACTAAGACTAACATTGCAGACTTCACGGCTAATGTGACCTCAGAATTAGCGTCTTTTGGGCCTGACGATTCAAGCTTAACAGAAGATCAATTACGAAAGAAACTGGCTCTAGCCCAGCGTAAATCGTTACTGGAGCAGGTACAGGCTACTTATGATGCTGCCGAAGGCGACACCTCTAATGACTTACAGCTTACAGATGAAATGCAGACTGTATTTTTGAAGCCAAATCCTGACACACCAAATGCAGAGCCTATTGAATTGTATTTGGCTGTAATGCAGAACGGTAAGTTCTATGACGCATTACACGGTAAGACATATGGTCCTAGTGATATTGTAGAACTTGGCCCTCGCAGCGATCAAGTTACTGACGCACAGAATATGGCTAATAGAAATACCGCCGACTTTAATGCGCCGTTATCAGACTTGAAGACCGATACAACCACTCTGGCTCAGACTGCTCTGCAACTGGATACTTTTGCTAAGAACAACCCAGACATACTGACATTCATTGGTGGTAAGGGTTCATCTCTAGTCAAGAAAGTAGGTGAAGAACTAGAGGCTTTGGCTAATGCTTTAGGCGGCGAAGGTCTATCGGATAGCGAATTTGCTGAAGAATTTACCAAACAAGCGGCTCAGAAATTACAAAATCTTCAACCCGAAGACGAAGAAAGTAAGTCTATTTTAGCACAAAATGCTTCGGCATGGGCGCAGTGGAATGCTCTTAATATTCGACACGCATTCTCCTTTGCTAAATTGGCTCTGGATAGCTCAGGTCAGGCTCTTTCTAACTTCGATTATAAGAATGCGCTTACTATCAATAATGTAGGCACTGATTATCCCACATATACTGCCAACCTAAAAACTCAGACCCAGAATATGATTACTCAGGCGGTTAAAGATTATGATCAGATATTAAATAATAGCAGTGAGCATAACATTGCCATGATGAACCCTGTTTATAAACAGGCATTTGAAGCAACTCAGCTTCAAGTTGGTATCAACGATCACCTGAATAACAATACCCCTGAAGTAATGCAGTGGCTTTCTAGCACCGCGCCAGTGCCGTCTGACCCGCAAACAGACGAAACTGAAAATAGAGGCATGGGTTTGAATCCTTATGTAAATAACTCAAGCCTTATTAAAATTGATAAGCAAAGATATGATTACATCCTTACTCAACCGGCTCAATATCAAGGTGAACTTTTTGAACTTTTTTATAAAAACCGCGCAAAAGAAATATATGGGGATGATTTTACAGAGGATCAATTCAATCAGCTTCAAAGCCTCTTGAAACCCTACTACGAGACACAGGAGGAGTAACGCATGGAACTGACTGAAGCTCAGGCAAAATATTTTGAGCAGTTTCCAGAAGAAGCGGAGGCTTCAGGATACTCTCCAGAAGAGATTCAGAATGCCCTCAACGGAACTTCTCCTACTGTTCCAGAAACGCCCCAAAGCTCTGCTATGGATGATTACTTCCTAGCATTTCCAGAAGAGAAAGAGACCTTTCTTGGCGGTAATGCGGAAGATTGGCGATCTGAGTCCGACAGGTTTTCAGAAGATGCCCGTAATAATGTACGAGAGAGTGCCGTTGCAGAAGCAGACAGCCTGTCTAAGCAAGACCTATACGGTAAACCACCTAAAGTTGGCCCCATTACAAGAGCTACTGCCGCGTTTCAGGACGTAGCAAACCTCTGGACGGGCTATAACGAACTAAGCGAGTCGCAGTTAGCAATCCAAGACCTTCCAGCGGCAAAAGAGCAATGGGAGAAGCAATCTCAGGAGCTATATAACCAGACCGGCGTTCTACAAGATAACGGTGATAGAGTTTATACTGCTTATGAACCTGATCCCGACGATCCTTCTAAATTAGTTGCCACTGATTACCTAATACCAACCTATGACAGTAATTTCTGGTCTAGGATTTTTAAGGAAGGCAGTAAAAGTCTAGCTAAGGACGCTGTTGGTATTTATAATAAAGAGTTTACCACAGATACCAGCGAATACGACCCCTCTGTTCCTGAAGAGGAGCGCGGCTTTGCAGCAAACACCCCTAGTATGCAGCTTAGTGGCGGCGAACAATTTATGTCTGACTTATGGACGCTTGCTCTTCCTATGGGTATTGTGGCTAAACCTGCTCAAGCAGCTTTACGTTTACCAAAGGCAATACTTTCAGGAAATAAAGCAGCGAAACTAGGTGGCTTCGGTACAGTTACCGCCAATACAATATCTGGCTCTATTTTAGAAACACTGGCCGTAAGTGAAGGAGATTCCGGTTTAGTTGTATCTGCGGATCGTATTAAAAGTATAGCAGAGACCGCCGGTGCAGATATAACTGACGAAACTGCAAATGATTTAGCTGTATTAACAGATGGTCTGCTTCTTAACGGTGCTATGGATGGCTTGCTTACAGTAGCGGCTCCCTTGTTTAATTTTATAACTCGAACAGGTAAATATTCTACAGGGGCAACTATCAGAGACATCGATGGGATGAGTGCCGCCGTACAAGACGGCATAATCCTAAAGGTAGCTGAGTTTTTAGATCCAACTATGATCAAGGGTAAGAATGCTCTTGAGGTAGGAAAGAATTTAAAAGTACTTTCTAAGGTACTAAACAGTAATGCCGTAGTCACCCTGAAGATTGCTGATTTTCAGAAGGACATACCAGTACCTACCGCTCAGGCTCTTATGACAGGATCTGAAGCCTATATGCGCGAAACCCGTCAGCATCTCCAAGATACTATGGGAGCCGACGAATTTGAAGAAATGATCCAACAGGCTTCTGGGGATATGTATCAGCGTATGATTTCTATCATGCGTAGTAATAGAAGTAATCCAGATGTGGCTGGCACAGATAATGCCGTCCTCAATCAAATGGGAGACTTCTTCTCTGAATTTGCTAACTCCCGCGTTGCCGGTGATATAGATGAAGCCGCAGACGCTACTGTAGGTAATCTTTCACGGCAAATTGAAGTAGAAAAGACTGCTCTGGGCGCTGACATTAATGAGGCTGAAGCTGCTAGAGATGCTATTAAAACAAACATCGATAATGTAGTAGCAGATGACCAATCCATCGATCTCCTGATGGATGACTTCACTCAGATGCAGCTTACCGGTGATGACCGTCAGGCATTATCTAATTGGACTCAAAGTACTGCATACCCTGTCTTTGAAGCTCAGAAAGATGGAGTAGAAGCTGCCTTTAGAGCAATTCCCAATACGCCTATTGGACCTGCGGCTGCGGAAGCTTTAGTTGATCAAGTTCTGGACGCAGTTCAAAACGTAAACGTCTTTGACTCCAGCGGCAATCAAGCCAGAGATGCCTTGGGTAAAATCTACACAGCACTTACTAATAAGAAGATGGTTACTGAGGATACCCGTACTTTTTTATATGGTCCTGATGGTGTTTTCACTATGCAGACCAGTGGTGAGATATTTATCAGACCTGAAAAGAAGGCAGAGTTTCTTGAGAGAATTGGTAGTACCATAGGCTTTCAAGACGTTTATAACTTACGGCCCACTCTTAGCGGTATGTATGACACTTACTCTGCAACTAATCCAAAATTAGCTCAGAAATTCAGTCAAATTAAAAAGCACATTTCTTCCAAAGTGCAAGATGATGGTAATCTGGGTCAATTAGGCTACGCTCAGGGAGAGACCAGAGAACTTGCAGAAATAGCTGACCAGAAATACAAAGACTTTGATAATCGGTGGCGTAATGATGACCGGATTAAGGCTCTTACGTCTGTACTGTCGGATCAACGCTCTAAGCGTAATCTAGATCCATCTCAAGTAACCTCTAGGGATCAAGGCGTAGTAGACTCCAACCGTGCAATGGAATCCTACGTCAATACTGCTATGGATGAAGCTGACGGGTCAGGCTTTACTCAGCTATACGAAGCCATTGATGAATCTATGGGTAATGTAGGGCCGACCACCCCTCTTATGGGTGATCTCATCATGGCTAGGATGATGGAGAAGCTATCTGTACTGGCTACAAAAGGCATGAGTGAGATAGACCTCAATCAGCAAATTGCTCCTGCCATTAAACAATTACGCGCAGCCGGTAATGACCAGAGCGCAGACAGATTAGCGCAGATGGTTGTAGACATAGGCCAGAGGAGGCGTGATTTAGGAGATGACTTGTTAGGTGCTGAAGAGAGCATTACTCAAGCCAAGCAAGCTCTGAAGGCCGCAGAAAGCTCTGTTCTAAATGATCTTCTATCTAAAGTAACTCGCAGATCGGGTGGTGTAGGTAAGGCCGCTAGAACTGATACTAGAGCAGCCCTGTCGGATATTATTACTAAGCCCGATAGCAATGGCACTATAGAACTAATGGCTGAGATAGATAAGCTACCCACTAGCCAACGGCTTCTTGCTCAACAAGCCTTACAGTCAGTTGCTTTAGATACAGTCGGTTCGAAAGTATTTGGATCAAGCATAACCGGCTTTAAACCTGACGGCACACCGCTTCGTAATATACAGCCAAGCCAGATTGTTAAGCTTACCGCCGATTCTGCCAAAGGCTTAATGAAGAGCTTAGACATCATCTTTCCAGATGGAGCCGCTGACGCAGCCACAGAGTCAGTTAGAGAAGGTGTATTCAACGCTCTTAATGTCTTATATGCCAATGCTGGTCCAACCCTACTCAGGGATGTTCCTGTAGGTTCTAATACAGAGATACTTACTAGAATAGGTGAAGAAACTAGAGATGCTGTCTCAACCAGTATTCTGGTACTAGCCGGTTACATGAACCCAACCGCTGCAATGCTGCGTAGATTATCATCCGCTAGAGTAGAGGAAATTATTGCCCTCGAAAAAGAAATCCACAAACAGGTTTTGGCTACCATTATTACCAGCCCTACAGAATTTGCTAATCTTGTAGATATAACTAGGAAGCGGCAATCTAGGGATGCTATCAGAGATGCTTCCTTAGCGGCTCTTCGGGTAGCACGGCTGGACGGTAGATACCAAATCCGTATCAGAGAAGAAGAAGACGGCCAGCAAGATTATAGTAACCCAGTACTCAATAGTTTAGCTATAGCGGTTGGTGAGGACATGACCGAAGCTGCTTTAGGTGTGATGCCTAACTTTGAGACTAGGAAAAACTTCCCTGAATAGAAAGAGACCCCCACCAACCAAAGCAGGGGTCTCAACCAACGAACAAGGCGGACCAATCTCAACCTCATTCAAGATACATTTTAGTGTAAATGCGCTCTCAGGTCAAGCGATCTGAGGGCTTTTTTATTGGGATTTATGCTGAAATATCAACGAGTTCGCAACTGTCTCCAGTACAAGCCATCGTCTGCATACTGACCGTTGTGTCCTCTTTTTCGTAGTCTGCCAGCTTCGACCAGTCAATGCGTTCAGGCATTTGACCTAGCAGCATCTGGTATTTTGAAACCTCACATTCTTGATAAGGAGCCTGTTGATAAGTATGATCATCATACGGCAAGAAAGATACGCCAGACATCTCATCAAAATTCTCATACACAAATGCGCCTACTTCAAACCACTCATCAGCCTTTACGTTGATAGTTACGCTTGGTTTATGTTCCGCAAAATGCCGTTGGTACATCAACCACATTTCAAGCTGCTCAATAGCCGTCATATCTGCGGTGCAGACCGCTCCTTCAGGAGACTTCACAGGAAAGCTAAAGACAGTCGTTTGATCAGGCTTAAACGCCTCTGGCTCATTGGGAATGCCTTGATCTATCATAAACTGCGTTAGAGGGTCTTTATTATCACCCCTCACTGTACGGATATAATATGGAGAGTGCCGTGCATGTATTCCACTAGCACTATCTACTAGCTGAGAAACTGTACCCGATGGTTTCACGCACGTAATAGCAGCCGACTGCTCTATGCCAAGCCTATCTGCCCACTCCTTATTAGTATCCACAGCAACCTGCTTTAGATGCTCTAAAGTCTCAGCCAAACCCTTGTTAGCAGTAGTCATAAGAGGGTTATCCATAATACCTGTCAGGCTGACGCCAAGCAGACGCTCTTCGGCTGTATTCTTCTCCCAGACCTTTCGAAGGTACGGGAACTTAGTGTAGGTGGCCTGTACGGTTCCTAAAATAGTAGCCAGCCTAACCTTACGCTCCAAGTCCTCTATAGTGTCTGTTGCCCGTACTACTACTTCACTGAGGTTGCAAAATTGTCCACCTGTACCGGCAATAGGATTACCAGTCTTGGGATCAGTTCTAGGTCCAGCTAAAATTATCTCAGAACAGGGATTAGTACCCCACTCACGATTAGGGTCACGGCGTCCATTCTTAGCAGCTTGTTTAATAGCAGCTTGCCGGTTGAAGATGCCTCTCTCCCCTGACCCGCTCTCTACTAAGGCAGTCCACTCACGCATAAAGGACATGCTGTCAGGCTTCTCTGAGTAGGCCACAGAGTTGTTTGCTAATGCTCGTTGTGGGTCATTCTCCCACCACTTACCGCTCTTGGCATGACGCATACGGTCATCTGATAGATTGCTCAGGGAAATCATTGCGGAGCGGCGTACACCGCCAACGACTACTACTTCGCCTACTTTGCACATCAGGTCATGCGCCTCAATCGAAGACAGCTTGCGACCTTGAGCATTTTTAAACGTAGTGACTGCAAAGTTAAACAGATCAACCAACGGCGCTGGGCCAGACGCCCTGCCCCCGAATGTCTTTAGTCGCGCACCAGCCGGTCTAACTTTTTCCGTATTCCATTTTGGAATTTCACCAGCCCATAGGAGAGCAAGAACTTGCCTGAAAGCCTTGGCCCAGCCTTCCTTACTATCCCTGACCATGACAATAGTATCGCTGTAGAAGAGTTGCGGAATTTCTGGGAGACTGTTGATGTATTGACGCTCGACAGAGAACCCTACCCCAGTTCCACAGAGCAGGATGAACATAGCCTCATCGAAGGCCTTCGGATCATCTACGGCTAGATAACTACAGTTGTACATGCACGTATTATCGCGGTTAGCCGCCTTCCCTGCCGTCATCATTGACCGCATACTGGGCATGACTTCTAGGCTTAGGATGGCCTGTTCTATTTCTGATGAATTAAACTCCGCACCTACTTTAGGGCGTACAATATTATCCATGTATCTAGATACTGTCTCAGACCATGTCTCTCTTCGGCCTTCTTCTTCAAGCCACCTAGCATAGCGACTGGTTGCTATGAAGGTTTGGTAGTCAGTTGGTAGTAAATTACTCATCATTGGTCTCCACTAGATCCGTAAGCGTTGGTTTTTTATAATTTGGACCCTTCTGCACTTTGCCGTCTGGTCCTTTAAGCGGCTTGCCGTCTAAGCCCAGCTTGCTCATATTGGAGCGGTGTACACGGCGAACTGCCTTGTCTAAATTCCAGCCGTATGTGGCTGCGTATCCGTAAATCACGTAGACTAAGTCAGCTAATTCCTTGAGCATGTTTTCAGGGTTATTGCCGTTGCAGCTTTCATCAAAAGCTTCACCGTATTCTTCCTGAATCATATCCCAGCGAAAATCTTCCAGCTTCTTGCTGAACTTCCACTTCTCGCCCAGTGGCTGCTCCATTCGGGATGCGAAGTCAGATACCATTTCCAGAGGCGAGGGATGCCTATGTTTATCCCAGTCATCTGGCATATTATGTAAGCCCGCCTGTGATAGTGGCTCTGCTAGTTCAGCCACAGAGTCGATGTCTTCCTGAGTGATCATTCTTCAAGCTCCTCAATCAGCCGGTCTAAATACCAGCGGGCTTTCTTGAGGTCTTCCAGAGGCTTAGACTTGTAAGGCCATCTCCACAGGTATTTAAAAGCATTCTGCCAACAGTAGGCGGCGTGAGGCTCTACATCAGCGCCCTCAACCATAGCTTCCATCGCGTCGATGCACTCTATACCCGCATTATTATAGTGAGGTGGCTTATGGACTACATCCATGATGGGCATTGGATCTTGATCAATGGGTTCACGTAGATGATCTTCGTAGGTCATTTTTTTACTGCGAGCGTTCATCAATGCACCTTCTTGCTAAAATCTATAATCTTGGCGTCAGACACTGCATCCAGAAGCTCATCATCCGGTTCGAAGACCACCTCTTCGCTCATCTCTTCTTCTAGGGCAGTTAGAATGGAACCGGTTGTGGCGAGATACTCGACACCGTTCTCCAAAATCATGCAGAGGCCGTTGGATATATCCATCATGGCTTTCACGTATTCAGGATCTAAGTCGTCGGGGATGTTTCCTTGGCTGGACAGAGTCATACTGCCATCGTCAGGGTTGAGAGTAATCATTACGTGAATACTATTTTCGGGTAGATTTACTTTTGGCACTATTTTTCCCAATCAATTTGAAGAAGTGTTCTGCGTCCATGACAGCCAAAGGTTTCTGGCGATCAGCTTTAATAATGGCGATTGGCTCCGCACCCTTCGGACAATTATCTGCCGCTTGGTCCATCACCTTGTAGATTGCGAATGATTTAAATGCCTTGCATTCTACGGAGTATGGGAACAGGCGTCTGGCGGCAGTACTCAATTGTATATCTTCGCCGCCAGCGCCCATAGAAGTGCTTCTGACATCATCTGGGAGGAGTGCTTTGGGGAAGAGAGCGAGAATTTTATCTCTGACCCATTGCTGATGTCTTCGGCCCTTCGCTTTGGCACTCTGTGGGGTTATAGCCACTTCGGGAGGTCTAGGACTGTATACTCGCCCCACCCAGTACCAAAATCTTCCTTATCACTAGCATCCTTAATGACAGCCAGTGTTCTGTGCATACGCTCTGTAGCATTTGCTAGTAGCTCTGGACTAACTACGTGCATGTGGCTTGCGTATGGAGCAGCCTTCTCCACTGCAAGGAAATGAAAGCGTTCTACTAAGATCCCAGCTAGGTTGCACACGTATAAGTAGAATGCTGCCTGTATATCGTAACTGTACTTCCAGCACTCCTGCGCAAAGCCTGTAGGGCTGGCATCTTGAGTAGTCTTAACGTCATAAACCGTACCCTCCGTAGGTATGTAGAGGTCTGGCCTTGTTTTAAGCATTAAGCCGGTACGCTCACACTCCGCAAATATAGAGACCTCATTCTTACGGTCCTTGTGCCGTAGAGCAGCTAGGCAGGTCTTATTCTTCAGGGTCTCCTGAGCCATGCGGTGTGCTACGTGATACTCTACTTCAGTAAGCACCACCTGATCATCTTCAGCATTTTCCTCAAGCTCTTTAAAGCTTTTAGACGCCCTAGTCTTCGGCCCCTTGATCACTAGGTCACGATCTTCTTCTAGAAGGAGAGCATGAACGGCAGACCCCATAGAGAAAGCAGATGTCTGCTTGCGCCTCTCGCCCTTCCAATGGGCAAGAGACTTCTTGTACACCGTCTTAACGGCGGTTGAGGATATACCACTTTGGGAGTGGTATACCTCGTTAAACATGCCTTCGACTATGCCCATTATACGCGGTAATCCGCTTCTAAGGGATTAACCTCATCCATAATTCTAGCAGCTTCAGCCTCATCAACTGCTTGCATACTCGCTTCTTTATAAGACTCCTCAATCCGCTTATTCTCAGCGGTAATTAAACCACTGACATGAGCCAGACTGTCGTAAGTAAGTTGGTCCATTGGAATTGGACTACCAAACTGCGGAGCAAAGTGCATGACGTAGTACTTTTTGCCGTATGAGTTTGTTTGCGTGTCTTTGGACAAAATGTTTTCAAAATCCCAAAGGTTCATGCCACGGGGCATCTTCTTAATTACATCATGGTAGAAGGGTCCGTAGTTCTTGCGCTTCAAAGACATAATACAAGGCTGGTTTTCAATAGTGACCTCACGGCCATCCGATGTCTTGCCTGTGTAATTAATTATACCTCGAATGATACGGTAACGGTCAATGTCCTTGTACTTTTCCTTCTCTTGGGGAGACATTTGAATAGACTGCTCATAAGTAGGCATCCCACACATAATACCGCCCAATTGATCGCGGGCTTCATCACGCTGATTTTTCACCAGCAAGGATTTGTTTACTAGGCCGTCATCACCCCAGTGCTGATACTGTATGTGATTACTAAATGCCCTGAACCTTACGTTCTCTGTGGCATAAACTTGGTCTTGTCCGGTCTTTAAATAGAACGCACCCATTGGACCCATTTCGCCATCATAATTCATCCCTACGGCAGGGATTGACGGCCCTGATGATGTAGAGGCAGCACCCAATTGTGCGCTAATTTCTTCAATCGTTAAGCTGTTATCTTGTAATACTAAGTCAGTCATACTTATTCCCTTAAAAGTGAACTTACATTATACATTAGTTAAGCGCGGTAATCAAACATATTCTTCCTGATCTAGCCAGTTTTTACCGCGACTTATTTCTATGTCGAGCGGCACGACAAGGGAGTAACCGAACCGCTCTTTTGACTCTTCGCTGACTTTAGTCATGGCCTCTGTAAGAACTTCTCTGACCTGATCCACCTCATCAGGATGTGTATCGGACACCAAACTATCGTGTACTGTAAGTATCAGTTTTGATTGTAGTTTTCTCTCCTTAAACAGCCTAAACGCCCTGATACACGCTAATTGAACTAAGTCTGCGCTAAAGCCTTGGACTGGATAATTTAGTATCTGCGTGGCATTTGATACTCTGTCTGCTTTGGTTCTAGTGACATTCGGCCAGAAATACTGACGCCCGCTAGGTGTGGTTACTGTGCCATCTTTTAAGGTGCCATTCATTAGTGACTGATGCCAGCCGTATATACCCTCGTATATCTCATAGAAACGGCTAAAGTATGCCTTGATATGCTCAGGTTGACCGGCTCCAGTGCCTCCAAATAGGGGCTGGAAGCTGGCCCACTTATGACCCTGCCGCTCATCCTTGCTGACTTCGTTAGGCGACTTCTGTAGACAGATACTTGCAGTCTGTCTGTGGATGTCCTTACCCTCTAGTACGTCTGCCAATCCTTGACTGTCTCTCGACAACTCACACGCCGTTCTAAATTCAAGCGCGGAGTAGTCACTTTCGATCAAGAGACCGTTTGGGAACCTACTGACAAAGCACTTACGAACTGGAAAACCTCTCTTAGGCTGGTTCTGTAAGTTCAGCGACATACCGCCGCCACTCGACAGTCTACCCGTAGAGGCAATGCACTGATTGAAGTTTGCATGGAGAAACCCGCTTGCGCGAGTACCCCTCTTAATACCAGCCACAAAGCTATCCAGATAAACAGAGACCGCACTAAGGCGAGACAGCTTAGTCAGGAACTCTACGGCTGTAGCATTATCCTTGCGCTCTGCCTGTTCAATCAGACGCTGTATAGTAACCTTGTCAGACTTAAACCCGCCGATACTGGCATCGTAGGCTGTACTAGGAGCCATCTTCAGGCCAGCAACTACTCCAGTCGAGGTGTATATCGCTCCTACGCCATTACATACAGCACACCGTGACCTATTCTTATACGGATCACCCTGCACACGATACTTCTTACCTAACTTAGTCTTCGTCTTAACCTTGTACTTCTGGATAGTACCGTTACCAGCACAGTCAGGACACTGCGAGGCAGACTGCTTCATCACAACTCTGGTGGTGGTCCGTACTGCGTCCACAAACTTATTAGGATACTTGATGAACTCAAACGGCGGTCTGAGTGACTTACCGGCTTCGTTGGTTCCGATGTTAAACGTCTGCTTGTGTATGGCCTTGTCGATGACTTCCCGCGAGTAGATAACTCTGGTCATATCATCGCCAGAATTTAGATTAATAGGCGTGTCACCCATCACCTGTTCGACAATTCGCTTCAGGTCTATCTCTAGAGAGGCCTTCTCTTCGGTAAACTGCGCCTCAACTTCTGCCAGAGCATCCCTATCGATCTTGACCCCGTTCATCTCTATCTCGCAGAGAAACAACAGCATCTCATTCATAAAGGGGATGACCTTTTTAAGGCTGAGATTATGCTCACGGGCTAGGATGTCTTGCTGGGCAATATACAACTCACCACAGGCCTTAACGTCAGCCTCTGCGTACTCGACTACCACATCCAACGGCATCTCAGAAAAGCATGTGCCGCCTTTAAATAGCTCATCGACTAAGTCAGACTTCTTTAAGCTCTCAGTCTTACGCCGCAGCGCACTCTCCTTCAGACTGAGCAGTCTACGCTGGCCCTTGGCTAACAGGTACTCGGTTATCATCGTGTCTCTGACGATAGGCGGTAACTCAAAGCCCATCTCTAAAAGCCACTCAGCATCGAACTTCACGTTGTGGCATATCATGCCGTCTGCTTCAGCGAGGTGCTGCTTCAGGCGGTCTATACCATCAGGCGAGTGTAGTTCTTTGTGATGCCACAGGTCTGTGTGAACCTCATCTACAGTCTCCAGCCCAAGCCAGCCGTAGTGAGCAGACACACACCGATTATCGGGGTTCTTAGGGCTGTTATCTATACGGCCATCTATTCGCTTAACCGTTGTCTCTAAGTCCAGTACAAGCCATTTCACCACGGTGGCTCCCCATTCTCATCCAACTCTGGACGTTTAAATGAGAGGTCACGCACTACAGGCTGTGGCTCAGGCTCAGGGTTAATTACGCCAACTTCTTCCAGAAGAAGCGCAAGGTGCGGCGGCAGATCATCACACTTCATAGCGAGAGGTCTGTGAGTTCAGGTTGCAGAGAACTGTACCGTGCCAGCCACTAATCTTATTCTTCATCACTGTGATCCATCGACTAGGATCATCAGGATTATCAGGATCATTCATTCGGCCTATGCCCAGCATGACATCACTCTCAGCGGCCTTACCCAGCTTACTGCCTTCCATCATGGACATAGTGATACGGGTCTTGCCTTCAGCTTCAGCCGATGCTTGGGATAGTCCTAGTATAGCGCAGTCAAACTTCTTAGCGGCCTCACGCAGACGGTAGTAGAGTTCTCTCAGGCGTTCATGCCCAGAGTTAAATTGCTGAGTGAGTGCAATCTTGTCGGCCATATCGACGATAACAACATCGAACTTCTTCTTATTCAGATAAGCCTCAAGCATCTGGATATCCCAGCCTTGAGCATCAACAAAGGTCAGCCTCTCCTTTATACCAGCATACCGTGCAGCGGCTCCACGGCTGTCAAAAGCAATCTCATCCTTAGTCATACCAGTGTAGGCTTGCACCGCACGTAACTTAGTACGCTTACCAATCTCTTCATTGGCTATGTAGCCCACTCTAGCACCTTGAGCGCAGAAACCTGCCGGTGCAGCACACAGACTAATAGCAAAGGCAGTCTTACCGACATTACTGTAGGCAGCTATTACACCAAACTCTCCTCTACCAATTCCGTAGACTTCTCTAGAGAGTGTGTCGATGTTGAACTTGAAACGGTTATCATTACTGACAACGGCCAGTAGTTCATCGATGTCATCAGTTACTTCATCAGCAAAGTCATCAGGCATGTAGCCCTCAGAAACACGGTCTAGAAGAGACTTTAGTAAGTCCATTGCAGACGCATCACCCTCAGACATCTTTATGCCAAGGGTGGCTATGTCTAAGCCTATATGCTGACGCCACAGGTTTTCGATGACATCGACAGCCACTGCATCATCGATCACTTCGGCATTGGATACTGAATTGATTAGGTCTTGAATATCGGCTGTCCAAGCACCTGTGCTAGTAGGATTGTTGGCCTTCCAGTAGCTGAATAGCTCTAGTGGGGTGAGGTCTTTATCGAATGTATCATGCATCGATACGATGGTTGTGTAGACTTCTTTGAGTGTATCATCAAAAAGTGAGGGTCTAAGCTTTGCCTTATTTTCGCTATAGAACGAATTACTGAGGCAGCTTTTAAGCAATGATTGGTCCATTTAACTCTTTCGGCTGTTAACGTATTAATAAGATGTTATTGTAACACAGCCAATAGAATAAAAAAAGCCCCCGCCGAAGCGAGGGCCAAATTTCTTTTTCGTTTAGTTTTAGTTAGTTAGCTCGGAACTTCATCTTATTCAGATCAACGGCTCCGGGTTCACCTCGACGTTCCCTAAGCTCAACTTGATAGTGTACTACGCGTGGATTGCCCTTGCAGTAATCTGCTATCAGTTTTTCCAATGCTACTTCTTCTGCGGCGGCTTCCTTGAAGCCCCCATCGATCTGCATGTCAATAATAGCTATGCCTCTAGCTTTCATTTTACCATTCCCTTTTTTTTAACGTCTGTATTGGTATCGTAGACGAATACTTGATCTCGCAGCCGATTGCCTGCGCCTATATTAAATTATGTTAAGCGGAATGCTGGTGGAGCTAGGGGAACTATTGGGCTGCACCAAACATCTATACCCGCCCAATCAGAAGTAGTTCTGAGAACTTTCTTACTAAGTATGCGGAGATACTTTCTGTAGTGAGCGCCGTAGGACTTTTTAAGATAAGAACCTGTCCAGTGATGTGTCACAAGGCCTATATGAAGTGACCTCATAAATTCAAATTTCTCACAGTTCATTACTAAACACCTCTACAAGCTGGTTAACTGATAGGTTTTTTAAATCCTTAGAAGTAAACCTAATCAGTAAGCTTTTATCTATACTCCTGCCTATTGTTATAGCGCTAGACGAAGCATCTTTGTCAAGGACCAAATAACAAGCATCGTATTTATTTAGCGACTTTTTTAAGCAATTACTTACGCGAGTACCTAGTAAAGCTATCCCTACAAAGCCGTTAATTCTGCTCACAGAGCATGCCGAAGGAGTATCCTCTACAAGCACGGCTGTTGATCCAACACCTACGTGTATGCCCTCTTCCAGCACACCGTAAGAAAGCCACTTAGGTCCATACTTCTTTAGTGATCTACCTACAGCGCCTGTGTCTGTACAGAATAGTACTCTGTCCTCTGCCGGTGCATAGCGAACATCTATGTATCCAGTCTCATAAGCCTCTAGGCTGTTGTTCTGCTCTAGATAGTCGAGTGCTGGCTGATGATTACGGGCTGGAGTAGTGATCGAAGGGATAGGCTTTGGCTCTCTAGTCTTTTGCTGTACAGCATCTGCTAGATAATTCTTAGCGGCCTGTAGACTTCTCTTGCCTTGGTATATGCCTTTGCCATTGCATGAGGCTCTAAAGCAATACCACTTTAGCTGGCCGTCTACTTTAGAAACAGACAGCTTCTTTGGTCCACCACAGAAAGGACACTGGATTACTTTAGTGTCTCCTTCCCGTATAGGGATAGCCTTTATGACTTCTAGTTGTTCGAGGTAGGTCATTGGTCTCTCTTAGTCATTGGTTGGTAGTTGGTTTGGTATTCTGCCTCTCCAAAGAGACAGCGTCAGCTTATACAGTTATTCTCATCTGTCAACACTTAATTAGGCGCATTTAAAAACAATTAGTGTTAACAGGCATTTTGTAGATATCCCGAATTATCCAATGAAATCAATGGCTTCGGTTAATCAATTGGTCGTAGGTTCGATCCCTACCGCCGGAGCCAAATTACTGATATTAAACAATAAAATGCCTCCGACATAGGTAAAGTGGCATGGCAGATTCCAGAGTGGCAGACTGCCACTTTTGCCACGGTGATCAGTATCCGTCTACTGATTCCAACCGGATGTAAAAGTCAGAGCCGTTGATATAACTCATTTCTTGTTCAGCCACCGACTTATGGATAGTCTTGTGAGCCAGTAACTGGTGGGTACGTGAGCAGTAGTAGCAGAGCTTAATCATCACCACCCCCTAAGCATGGCAGAAGGATCGTCTGCTTACAGTAACGCGGGAACTCAGCATACGTCATAGCAATCAGTATCGGTAGGCCCGCTATGAGGAATGCGACTACGGCAGACGCCTTGATTGCGCCGTTTATGTTACCTGTCTTCTTCATCTAGCCCTCGCTTAACCAATGCTATGAAACCGGCTTGGAATATCTCCTGAAAGACTTCAGGGCTAAGTTCTATCTGTATAGTCGCTGACCCGTCTTCATGCTCTTCCAGTTCTATGATTTTGATTTCGTTATTCATGCCGCCTTCTCCTTGGCTCTCTGCCTCTCATCGTCGCTCATTGGCCGTATATATGGGTAAGCCTCTCCCATCAGCGCAGCCCAGCTTACTGGGAAAAGCCCTCTCATTATGTCGCTAATCTGATTGGCTACCACACGGCTTTCATATTGAGTGTCAGAGGCACACCGTAGGCTGCACATCTTGCTGATGGCTTTTAAGCTACCGCTCCAGATCCACGACGATAGCATCGACTGCGGCAGAACCATGCGAGCCATTTCTGGAGCTACACCTACTTCCAGTAGCGTCCGGTAACTGAGCATAGCGCCATCATAGGAATCCTCTATGATATCGTCTGAGATAGTGATGTGGCCCTCGCTGCCTTGCTTGGAGTTGCCCTTGCGAGGACGGCCTCTCCATTCATTCGGCCAGTAGAACTCAGGCTCACTGTCCACATACCGGCGGCTTATCTCATTCCAAGGCATGTACTCGCTCTTCTTTAGTTGAGCCATAGCGAACAACGGCGCGGTACACCTGAAAGTGACGAAGGCATGGTTAAATGGTGAGTAGTGCTTATGATCAGCCAGATACCGAATGAGCTTCTTATCTCTGTCGTGTAGCTCAGGAACCATAGGGCCACCTTCTTTACCTGTATAACCTAGAGCGTCACTCTTAGCGTCATAACTCACTCTAGCCGCATCTACGACTGAGAGATCATCACCTGAGTGACGCACGTACTGAACAGTAATTTGTTCGTGATCCATTTATAATAGTCCTCGTTTAATATTTGCGTTGGTAGATTCAATCTCGCCCTCTACTGCATAGACAACCAGCATCTGAGGGTTCTTGTGGCCTGATAGAGCCATTAGCTCTCTGTCTGAGCATCCAGACTGACTGGCATGGGTTATCCCAGTTCGGCGTAAGTCAGCTAACCAGATCGTAGAATACATCTGACTGCCATCTTTATTGAACTGACTGTGTAAAGGCACTTCAGGTAGCCCGTAGCCGTCAGCCAGCTTACGAAAGAACTTATTGCAGCGATCCTGCGTGTATGGACGCCCAGTATTTTCGTATGCGAAGATGTAGTCATCTGAGTTACGGTGCTGATGTAGATGCAACCTAGCCTGAACAGCATTGGTAACCTTTATAGACATCTGCTTGCCGGTCTTTTGCTGGATGAAGTTAGACACACCAGTACGCCCGTCGATGTTGGACCACTTCATGGTGCGTACATCTACAGGTCTCTGGCAGAACTCATAGCACATGACGATCATAGTACCCATCGACGGGTAGCCCTGCTCATCACAGTACTTCACCATGCCCTTGATCTGATCGACGGTCCACATAACCTGCCTGTCCGGTAGCTTGGGTATCCTGACCAGAGAGAACGGGTTAGCTTTAACTTTCCCCGCACGTAAACCCTCGTTCCATACCAGCTTCAGTACCTTGAATGTGTGGTTGGCTTTGTGTGTACTTACGTCATCTTGTATGTGTAGCCACAATCTTTGTGCGTATTCGTAGTCAACCTGTGACACAAACATCTTGCTAAACTGCTTACCGCTTATGTGTACACGTTGAACATGACTGAGATGACCGTCATAGGACCGCTTAGTAGAAGCGGCCTTGATGTTTGTGTACGCCATGCTGTCTTTATAATAGTCCACCAACGCAGCGACAGATCTACTGTCTGCCCTGACCTCTACCTCTTCACCAGCTTTGTGGGCCTCGAACAGACGTTTGATTTCATAGCCACGGGCATTGGCATCTCTAATACAAGTGTAGTTTTCACGAGGTTTAACATTCAGATGCGGGAAAGTCTCTAACACTTCATCAGTAGGCCTGATGTCGTAGACCCAACCATTACCTTTCATGCGCGGGCGGACGTATGGACCTTTAGCCATTAGACTTCTCCTTTCGGTAGTCTTGCCAAATAAGACTGTAGGAGATGCCATGATACTGGCAGTAGCCGATAGCAGCATACATAGTCTTTGCATCCGTACTGTCATCTATCTCTGCGTAGACACCGTCTTCCCGCATTTCTAACGTGAACCAGTAGTTCTCATCATCGTGCCAGTGCAGCGCCGTAGCTTCATTGGTGGTGCTACAGTGCATTTGACCTATTACTTCAGTCAAACCGCCAATAGACCATATGAATTTGCTGAATACTTCTTCTTTATCCATTAGCCAAAATCCCCCGACTCTATCTTATCCAAGATGGTATTCACCCGACGAACATTCCCGATAACCGCGTGACGGCAGAGAGGATTATGTGCAAAGAACTTCTCAGCCCTTGCTGATTGTTTAAACTGCCCTCTCCAATTAGGTTCGAGAGAGATACCTATCTGCGGGTCTGTTGGGAGAATGGACTTATAACTACTGCGCCCCTTACGCTCAGTAAAATCATCCTTCTTAGCTACAAACTTCTTCTTGCGGATAATGCGTAGAGCGCGTTCTTCTTGGGCGGTGATTTGTAGGCGTTTGTTATATAGTAAAATGGTTTTCATTGAGCCATCTCCTTCTGAAGTCGTAGACCTTTGATAAGCATCTCTTCTGCGTCCTTTTTCTGGCCGTGCTGTAGGCGCTCTAAGGCCCAAGACACCCAGCTTGTTGCGATTGGTGATAGTTGATCAGGGTTTGGCTCTGGCTTGTGACCAAGAGCTTCGAAAGAACCCACTGCGTTATCATTCAGGAAGGCAAGAAGATTGGGCTTGTCTACCGGAACCTCGACTAGGCGCATGTCATTCTTGAAACGCTTGCGAGCATCAGCCTGAGTGCCTGACCACTGGCCTTGATTGTTTGTGTACAACTTCATGCCGCCACCTCTGATCCAAGGGCTTGTATTTGCCTCCACCAGTAATCTTGGGCTTCAATACTATTGGATAAACACATGCGGCGGTGGAGATAGTTAAACCGTTCTTCAGCTTGCTTGTATGTCATGCCGCACACCTCTCAGTAGTTTGTTCATACCTCTGGATGTTTAGGTTCCACACTTCCAACATGCCGGTCATGTCTGAAGTTAGCTCTTCCAACCGTGGAGAGGAGAGACCTGCAAATAGAACCTTCTCCCCGTCACGTACAAATTCCACCTTGGTTCCAGTAGTCCATTTACCTATGAAATGTTTATTAAGGTTCCAGCGATTGAAGGGATCAATTGAGCTTAGGCAGCGGTATCCAATATACCTTTTACCATTCATACTGACTTCCTCTTGAAGTTTCAGGAGGTCACCATGATAGTTAAGATAGACTACCTTTTTCTTATCCATCTGGTTGTAGCGAATAATTGCTTTTATGTACTCAAAGTCTAGAGTGCTTCCGCATCCACTCATGCTGCCTCTCCTTCGATAAGACCTAGCTCCAGTTGGTAGTTGGAAGGGTCAGAGGCTGGGCTGAAGGTTACAGTAGCACCGGCCTTTGCAAACAGCTTTAAACTGCCGATAGATAGCAGCCTATCACCGCGAGGTCTTAGATACAGGCGTACCGGAACAGGTAAGCTATCGGCGTGTGTCCATACACCTGTAAAAACCAGCTTCCTGCTTGGCAGGGTAGATATGTGATCGTAGTCGTATGGCAGATACTCTTTGGCGAATGCCACCACTGACTTGTTTGCGTCGATGATGGACTTGTTCAGCATACGCTGAGTGATTTTAATACTAGCTTTCATTTGACTGGTCCTTGTTGGTTGGTTGAGTTAACAGTCTACAACAGCGCCTAACAGACTGTCAATCAAATAAGTTAACAGTTCGATTAAGAAAATTACTTGCGCGACCAAATCATTATACACCCATAAAAATAAGGATACTCAGCCTTTTAAGCGGATAGAGTACTCACAAGGCCTTCTGGCGCTCCTGTCAGGGAGAGGAAAAAAAATAAAAATCATTTTTTAAAATCGTTTGTTGATCAATTAGTCAGGTTATTAGTTATCAATTTAACTGTTGCAATTGTTAACAGGTTTTTTGTATACTTCCGACAGGCGCTTGATTTGCGTCTACAACCAACCAACGAAAAGGACCAATAAAATGACAATGATAGCAAATTATCCCACCAAAAAAGCTTGCAAAGAAAACGTAGGCAAGCCGCTCGCGTATATAGAGACCAGCCTATTTGGCCCTCAGTATCGTGGCGATGGCGAACTGACTGTAGCCAACCGCCCACATATCACCGGAAAAGGCAGAGAATGGTTTGGAATTATCACGATGGAAAACCACCTAATAAAGGCGGTCAGGTAATCAAATACTTCTTCGCCCTGTATGGGTTTTTATCGTGCTGGCTCGACGTTTTGAGCCTCATTTTTAACTGACACACAGAAGGTTCAACAATGTCAAACGACTTGAGGGAAATGCCCGACGATTTATTCTTCGGTGAACTTGAAAGCATAAACGTCTGGCTTAACGAGCAGACACAAAATCAAAATGAAAAGGACCAATCAAATGCAGAAACGTAATCGCAACGTGATCAAATTGAAATCAGCCAAATCATATTCAAACGCCAGCCGATTGCTACACGCGATCAAGGGTTATGAACTCTACAGCGCAAATTACATTGTTGTGGAGCGCAGCGGGCGGCTGGTGCCGGTCTTCGAAGAGACCAGCCTGAAGCCTTGGCAATTAGCTCTGGCAAAAGAAAAGCTATTTGCGGTTGCATAGTGAAACGGCCTTTGGGCCGTTATCGGAGGGTGATGCCTTCGGTCTGACGATCAGTCAGCAACCAACGAACAAACAAACCAATCAATGAAAGAGAGAAATATGTTAGATTTTCAGAACTTCAGCCATGACCTCGAACTGCCAACTGATCTGGATTTCGATCCGGTGTTCGAAGCAAGCCGACAGGATCGGCACAAATTTGTGATCGATGGTAACACCGGAAAAGTACTGGGGCATGTGGGAGACACGTTTTCATGCGCCAGCCACCGCAGTTTCTTTGAGGGCGTCTGGCAACAGGTGACCGAGAACATGGACCCCGCCGATACTGAAGGCGCGCAGCTTAGATTTCAGTCTGGGCGCAATGGTGCATTCGGGATGATGGACGTCCAGTTCCCATCTATCGCAACACAGATCGAAACCGACGAACACCAGACAACCATCAAGCAGCGCATCATTGCCTTGCACTCTATCGATGGTGGCTCTGGATCGAACACAACGCTCTTTGGCGCGATAGATGCATTCTGTTTAAATGGGATGGTATCGGGCGAACACTCGAAGGTGCGCCGTAGGAATAGCAGTCAGTTTAATATGGAAGCTTTTATCAAACAGCTTCGGACAGCGAAGAACGATTTTTATGCCGACAGCGCACGGCTGAAAGTATTTGCACAAACCAGCCTGACTGATGACACCGTAAAGGCGCTGCTCAACTCTATGATGGCTCCAAAGCCCAACCCCGACAGCAAGCGGCAAGTCGAAAACAAAGCCGACAAAATGTTTTCGCTGTATCAGTCAGAGGCCGCAATCAGAGGCAAAAATAAGTTCGCTTTGGTAAGTGCTTGGACCAATTATGCCACCTATGCCGATGATCGAAACGGCTTTGCCTTGCGCCAGACTGATGCCGCCAATCAAAACCGAGCAGCCAATATGATGCAGCGTGAATTAGAGGTTAATAAGTGGATTTCTGACAACCGTTTTCTGGAGGCAGCATGATGGGCAAAAGCTTAAAAAATAATCAACTGGCAGTTGGAAAGTTTACAGGCAAGCTCCCAATTACTTTCGGACCTCCAGCCCGCAGCCGTCGAACTGAACGCCGCCGCTTGCTGGCTCTGCAACGAAAAGCAGCCAAGTTGAACCGGTCCATTGACCGGCTGGCAAAAGCCACCGGCTGACCAGAAAATTCTCCCTGAACTAGGCCTCACTTCGGTGGGGTCTTTTTTTTGGCAAAATTACCCCGAAAAAACCGAAAATCGCCCCTGAGTGGGGTTAACCCGATTTCATGAACTCTAAGTGGCAGGAACTGTTAACGCACTGTATGGCGCTTATATGCGCTCTGTTACCCTGTTAACTTATTGCGCTCTGTTAACAGTTAATTGTGGACATAATTAATATTTGCATGTTAACAGGGGTGACGGGCATTTGTGCCTGATCGAAACCAACCAACGAAAGTGAGACCAATGAAACAGATCTTAAAATTCAACACCGGCAGACGTTATAGCTCAGTCGGCCAGCCAATGTTCGCATTTAAAGAGGGTGAACAGATCCTGTTCTGGGATGCAGCCCGTGACGTTTATGGTGAGGTGGCAGAGGGTGCTATGACAGCCATGACGCCCAGCCAATTGATGTTCGTTTATGACAATGGCGACTACACCGCGAATGTAGCATCAATGTGGTTTCGCAACGGCATGTTGCTGGAAGCCTCTGACGATAAGCCACAGTCAGATATGGCAGGATGGAACATTCCCCTGCCACGGCCAGCCCGCCCAACCGCTTGGACTGAAATCAATGCGGTGGAGGTGTGAGATGAAAACCATCCAAAAAAATATCGGACAGGATTATAAAATTTCAATCCATGAAAGCGCCGCCGGTAATTGGGAGCTTGCCTTAATTAGCTCTGACCCAAAGAACACATTCTTTGTGCCGCCTCTGCATTGGGCTTTTGCAGAAAACGGCTGGAAGCTGCTTTATCTGGACGGTCAGGTTTTCGAGGATGATGATATAATCCACTGCGTCAGATATGACCAATTGCCCAAACTGTTTGAGGCAGCACGGCGCTACGCTTTAGCCAACAAACGCCCAGTCGTGGATGTGACACCGGAGCAGCGTGACCAGCCGATCACCGTGTCGCGGGTTCGAGCGTGATCGATCCGGAGAAAACAATGCGGTGGCTCAATAGAGCCGCTGCTTCACTGGTTGCGATCTTGTTTGCAATCAATCTTATCAATTTATTCTGGAGTATTTTCTGATGGAAAAACTATTCTTAGAGACCACCACCGGCACACAGGCTGCGCAGTGGTCAGCCACCATTCAGTTCGGTGAAGTTCAAGAGCCTATCGACATCGAGCGGGATGCCGACATCGACAGCATTGTGCTTGAAGAAATCGGCCACCTACCAAATGCAGCCGCTTGGATCTGGAGCAGCAAATGATGAATGTTGCAGCACAAATAAACGACAGCCTCGAAGCTTTGCCTGACAGCGAACTTGAGCATCTGACTGACGAACAGATTTTATCCATCTGCAATCTGCACGACTGGCATCAGGTAAAGCAGCCGCTCTGCGAGTTCCTGCTTTCAGCCCAGCCGCAAGTAGGTTTCAACGATGGCAGTGTGATGGTGAACACCGGCTCAATGTGGGTTGGCGTCGAGGCTGATGGATCGAGGCATTCCTGAGCAGCCAGCCCAAACAAACAAACCATAGAGACCGGCTTTCGAGCCGGTTTTTTTGTGTCCGATGACAGGAATGTAGTATGCTCTCAGAGGCGCTGTAAGCCTCACACAGATGCCAAACAGTTTAGTGGCATAATTATACCCAAAACAATTGCACCTATTCAGTGGCTCTTATATCGCCTGTCAGAGCTATAGCAGTTTCGGGGCAAACACCATGCCACAGGCTCAGAGAACGCCACACAGAGCAGCAAGCAAGGCGCAGCATATCGGTGGTCATGGGCTGATAGATGACGGCTGCGGGCAAGTAGGCTGAGGCTGGCGGTTCGAGCCGGTGATGGGAAGCAGGCAGGAAGGTGGCCGAGGGTACACCGGCAAGGCCCGCGCTCGCGTCATATGCACCCGTCACGCTCTGGCTTGGGGCGGGCTGCTCAGAAAAAACCGGCTGGAAGGCAGTATTTTTTAAGCCGTTTGCAGAAGCTGCCATTATTTTTATAAGCGATTTATTCCAAGCGTATGATTTTATTACACAAATCACGATCAGCCTATGAACTATTCAGTCGCCGGTTTATGTTTTATCTAATAAAATCAATGACTTAATAAAATGACCTCAGATCGACGGCCAGCGCAGCCGACCCTGCCAGTGCCACCCCCCCCGGTACTGGGTCCGTATACAACTCCCACCTATTTTTAGAAAATAGCAACTGTAAATGGCTCCCAGCCGATTACTCCAGCCGTATATTCGTCAACGTACTACTCCGGTAGTTAGCAAATTAGCAAAGGCACTTGTAAAGTGTTGCTAAGTCGTATATACTTAGCGGCATATTTTATTTATTTATTTGGATTACCTATGGCTAATGATAATGACTGCGGAGAAGACGGAGTCCTGTTTGCAGACGGGCTACCGTTTTTCTTAGACCACGACTTGCAAGTACCAGACTCAGGGATGCTGTACCTACAGACTACTTTGGAAGTTGGTGAGGATGAGAAGGTGACTATCCAGAAACCATTCTGGGAAATTACTCAGTTTGTCTTGGACAATGCGGAGTCGGAGTACGGGGAGTTATACGACATAGCCTCTGAACTCACTAAGGAAGCTACTAAGCTAAGGGATTTAGCTCAGACGATAGAAGTAAGCGACGAAGTAGTTGCTGATCTTTTTGACACTGACTATGACCCAACAGCCTAACCTATTTGGCTGGGAAGATAATCCAGCTAAAACAGGCGACATTAAGTGCAGACACTGTTCTCAGGTTAAGCCTAGAGAAGCCTTTAGGCTGTACAGGCGGGCTACAGGAGACAGGGAAAGTCGGAGTACCTCTTGCAAGGACTGCCAGAAGTATAACAACGCGGTAGTCAATAATATCAGGAAGACTGCCCCGCCGATGACTGACCATTGCCAGTGCTGCGGGAAGACTGACACTAAGTTGGTGCTAGACCACTGCTACGAGACAGAGAAGTTTAGGGGATGGCTATGTCCTCACTGCAACTTGTCTATTGGATTGTTAGGTGACAACGAAGCCGGTCTGCAAAGAGCTATCGATTACCTGAAAGCATAGCGGGTATTCGCCTTATCTATCTACTACCTAGTTGGCGTAGTTGGTATAATGATACCACATACAGCTAAGGAGATAGATATGTTTGGAAAGATGTTTGCAGTGATGGTCCACACCTTTGTAGGTGACGCAGCCATAGTCAAGAAGATGCAGGATATGCAGCAACGGCGGGTAGACTACTGGCAGTTGAAGAACCTATCCGACAAACAGTTAAAGGATATGGGAATTAGTCGGGGAGAAATCTACCACAAGGTCTACGGCGGGTAGATTACTTAGAGTAAACTACTACACCCCATACTAGGGTGAGTTAGGCTATCTATATAGTTAACCACTCAACCGACAATTCATTATACAAATTAATCAGCTAGTTGTCAATAAAAATACTTAACAAGATGATTAATTAAGCCCTTGACCGAGGGCCATATAAAATGTTACAATGAAGGGGTTAGTTAAATTATGACATTTAATCTGTACTATATTCGTGCAGCGATCCAAGAACGAACAGGACAGATCCTGAAGTTCGATCACATCAGAAGATTACTACTGGAAGAAGGCCTGATCTCTGACAAGGAGTTGAGGGATAATCCCTTAGCCCAAGAGTTCGACGGCTACGGAAGATACTTCGCCACAGAAGACTGTTCAGTAGATGTTCCATTAGATCCAAAGAGATTCATACCAGAGTTATTAGAAGAGGAGTTTGATGATGAAGGGTAAGAAGTGTGGGGCCGACATGCCCCCAGCAAAGCAGCGTACTATGCCTAAGTTTAACATGGGCGGTATGGCTATGAAGAAGAAGCCAGCTATGAGCTACGGCGGCATGGCTATGAAGAAAAAGAAGAAGTAATGTTTATCGGTGCGTTACTGGTATGTGCGTCTATGACAGACGTTAAGACCTGTGACGTTAAGATGAATACTGAAAACCTGTACGAGACTAAGCGAGAGTGCGTACAGGAAATGCAGGGAGTAGCTAAGTACGTTTTCGATATGCTTGAGCTTAACGCTAGGCCGTACTGCTTTCCGATAGGACAAAATCACATCTAGTTATTTCTTCGGGGGGAGAGATGATAGCAGAGACACTGGCGGTTATAGGAGCCGCCAATGCCGCTATCGGTCAGGTAAAACAACTGATCGGGCATGGACAAGATATATCTGCTATGGGGCGACAGCTAGGGGCAATCCTTACCGCTGAGGAGACCCTAAAGGCGCAGGGTGACCGTAAGAAGCGTAGTCTGTTCTCTGCGGCTCTAGGCAAGGACGAGAACTCTTTCGAGGAGTTCCTGCACCTAGATAAACTCAAGCAAGCACGTAAGGAGATTGAGTCTCACATGCGCTTGTACGGGCGTCCGGGTCTCTACGATGATTGGGTAAAGTTTCAGGCTCAGGAGCGGGTGCGGAAGCGGGAAGAAGCTGAGGAGCAAGCTAAAGCCAGAGCATTCCTAGTCGAAGTCTTTCAGTGGTGCGTAGTAGTCGTAATCGTCCTTGGTGGATGCGCTGGGCTAATATGGTGGGCTTGGCAGTTTAGATGACTTTGCTATCACACTTACCTCTACCTAGCTTTCCGTTTCAGACCCACGACAATATAGTTTTTGAGAGAGCAGGTAAAGACAGGTCTTCTAGGAACAACGAAGAGTTCAAGCCGGAGCAGCCTAATAAAATAACGCCTGACACTCCGGTAGAAGACCTCAAGATAGTTAATCAGATGTATGCGTATCATCCTGACCCTAACAAGCTGAGAATGCCTGACGGTCAGATAGTAGATTTTGTGGTGGCTTAAATGGCAAAGACTAAAGCAGAGAAGATAGCAGCCGGTAAGAAGCGGCATGGATTTACGGCGGTAAATAAGCCGCGCAGAGGTGGTCCTAAGAAGTTCGAGGTGCTGGCTGTAGAAGGTGACACGGTTAAGTACATCACCTTTGGCGACCCCAATATGGAAATCCGCAAGGACAATCCAAAGGCCCGCAAATCATTCAGAGCTAGGCACAATTGTGACACGGCCAAGAGTAAACTAACCGCCAGATACTGGTCCTGTAAGAAGTGGTGATCTGATGCCAGCTAAGAAGAAAACTAAGAAGGACGCTTGCTATAAAAAAGTAAAAGCAGCCTACACCAAAAACGGCGGCACATGGCCTAGTGCTTACGGGTCAGGAGCTTTGGTTAAATGTAGAAAAGTTGGCGCAAAGAACTGGGGCAAAAAAAGTGGCGGAAAATAGCCTTAAAACTTGGTTCAGTAAAAATGGTGGTAAGGGTTGGGTGGACTGCAAGACAGGTAAACCCTGTGGCCGCAAGTCAAGAACTAAAAGCAAACGAGGCTATCCCGCATGTAGACCTACTATGGCTGAATGTAAGTCTAAGTCTGCCAAGACCGCCGCTAAAAAGAAGACTTCTTCCAAGAAGGTTAATTGGAAGCCAAAAGGGAAGAAGAAATGACGGATGAACGCCTCACTAGAATAGAGGACAAATTGGATAAACTTTCACACGCAGTCGTAACTCTAGCCAGAATGGAAGAGCGTATGATTACTGTGTTTAAGCGTATGGATAATATCGACGATCAGCAAAAGGCTATGTGGGATCGTATTGTGAAACTGGACCAGCTTACTGCTTCCAGAGGCCACAAGCTGCAATTCTTTGAGCGCATTTGGTGGATTGTTTTCACGGCATCTATCGGCGCTTGCTTTGTATATATGAGGACTATCGGATGAAGACTGAGAAGGAATATACCGACAAGCAATTGCTCTTCTTGGACGCCCTGATGTCTGACGAGTGCAAGGGTAATATCAAGAAGGCTATGAAGGTGGCTGGGTACGCAGAAACTACCCACAGCCGCATAGTTGTATCTGCCTTGAAGGATGAGATTAACGAGCGGGCCTCTATGGTACTGGCTATGAACTCCACCAAGGCAGCGTGGAGCATGGTTGATGTACTAGACGATCCGGGGGCTATGGGCGCACGTAACTCAATTGCAGCCGCCTCTCAGCTACTGGACCGCACCGGCCTGATTAAGAAAGAGCAATTAGAAGTCAAGAACACGGGCGGGGCGATGTTTATTCTGCCACCGAAGAGCGACGATTGAGTATCTGGTTAGATAAGCCAAGACCTAACAAGACAGCTAAAATACCCTACGCCTACAAGGAGTCAGAACATGATCCCTTAGTCGTAGTAGCTGACATGGAGAAGGCTGCTCTAGTCGAAGAGGCTATGGACTACTTGGAAGAGGGTCACTCCAGCCGTAAGACCGCTGAGTGGTTAACGTCCAAGACCGGAGATAAGATATCTCATCAGGGTCTTATACTCATCTGGAAGGCTCACAGAGGGCCGAAGAGTGATAATCCATCCAAGCGCCTGAAGCAGCTTGCTAAGGACAACCGCAAGCGTAAGCCAAAGACTAAGGAAGAGAAGACCCTAGCAACTGCAAAGCGCAAGCAGTCGGACGCCAAGCGCAGACTGACTATCGCTAAGAAGCAGTTAGCAGAGTTACAGCCCAACGAGGAGTTGGACACTTCCAATCTAGACTTCTCTGTGATTGAGAGCGAGAAGAAGAAACAGGAAGTAGTCTTCGCACCTAACGAGGGTCCACAGACAGAGTTTCTAGCTGCCTCTGAGCGTGAAGTACTCTATGGCGGTGCAGCCGGTGGCGGCAAGTCGTTTGGCTTACTAGCAGACCCGATGCGCTACTTCAGCAACCCTAACTTCAACGGCCTTATACTACGTCGAACCAATGATGAGTTGAGGGAGCTAATATGGAAGTCGCAGGAGTTATACCCCCGTGCATTCCAAGGGGCTAAGTGGGCTGAGAAGAAGTCACAGTGGACGTTTCCTAGCGGAGCCAAGCTCTGGCTAACGTACTTAGAGAGAGACCAAGACGTTCTGCGCTATCAGGGTCAGGCCTTTAGTTACGTGGCCTTCGATGAGCTAACTCAGTACCCTACCCCCTTCGCGTGGAACTACATGCGCTCAAGGCTTAGAACTACGGACCCTACTCTCCCTATCTACATGAGAGCTACTACCAATCCGGGCGGTAGTGGACATGGCTGGGTAAAGCGTACCTTCATAGACCCTGCCCCAGCTAACTCAAAGTTCGTTGCTAAGGACATAGAGACCGGCGAGGACATGGTCTACCCAGACAGCCATGAGAAGGCTGGAGAGCCACTGTTCTATCGTCGGTTTATACCAGCCAGCCTCAAGGATAACCCCTACCTGATGGATGGCGGTCAGTACGAGGCCAACCTGCTATCTCTCCCTGAGATGCAGCGGCGGCAATTACTAGAAGGAGACTGGGCAGTTGCAGACGGAGCGGCATTCTCAGAGTTCAGGTCAAAGGTTCACGTTATTGAGCCGTATGAAATACCAACTGATTGGCGTAGGTTTCGGTCCTGCGACTACGGATATAGTTCTTATAGTGCTGTTCATTGGTTCGCTATTGACCCAAGCTATAATACATTAGTCTGCTACAGGGAATTATACCTGAGTAAGCACACCGGCAGAGACTTAGCTAGGGCTGTGCTAGAGGCAGAAGGCTCTGACCGTATTGACTACGGAGTTCTAGACTCCAGTTGCTGGCATCAGCGGGGTCAACTGGGTCCATCCATAGCTGAAGAGATGATTTCACAGGGTACACGTTGGCGTCCTAGCGACAGAACCAACGGCGCAAGAGTAGCTGGCAAGAACCGGCTGCACGAAGTCCTCAAAGTAGATGAGGATACAGGCCTTCCGGGGATACAATTCTTCAATACGTGCCGACAAATCATTGCTGACCTACCCGTCATACCGGCAGACCCTAGAGGATCAGACGATATAGACCCTCGCTACGCCACAGACCACGCATACGACAGCGTTAGATACGCAGTAATGAGCAGACCGAAGGCATTTTCACCATTTGATATGGGCCACGGCGTACCACAACAAGTCTGGCGACCCGCAGACGCAACATTTGGATACTGAATATGGCATTAATGGATAAACCGCTACCAGAAGACGTTACAGATACTGACATTGCAGTACCTCTGGCAGAGGACGGTGACGTAGTAGAGGAAAATATCAACTATTCTGGGGCCGTAGCCTTTGTTAATAGCCAATATACCCGCTCGAAAGACGCCAGATACGCTGACGAAGAGCGTTGGCTGGATTCTTACCGTAATTACCGTGGCCTATACTCCAGTGAAGTGCAATTTACGGAGACTGAGAAGTCAAAAGCCTTTATAAAAGTAACTAAGAACAAAGTATTAGCTGCCTACGCCCAAGTCGTGGACGTTTTATTCGCTGGATCTAAGTTTCCTATCGGTATTGAGGCCCGACAGTTCCCTAATAACGTAGCTGGAGAGGTTTCCTACAATCCAAACGCCATTACAGACGAAAAAGTAGAGGAAAAAGTAGGTGTAGACTACAATGTGCCTACTTCCATAGCCAGACCTGACCTAGCCAAGGAGCTAGGGCTGTATAAAGACAAGCTTGAGCCGGTAAAAGACGATTTAGAGCTTGGAGTAAGCACAGTACAGGGCGGTGTAACCTTTGAGCCAGCTAAACGTGCCGCTCAGAAGATGGAAAAGCTTATGCACGATCAGTTGGATGAGACTGACGCCCCTAAGCACCTACGATCTATCGCATTCGAGTGTACTTTGTTTGGAACCGGCGTATTTAAAGGCCCGTTTGCACACGACAAGGAATATCCTCGCTGGGATGAGGAAGGTAACTACGATCCTCTGTTTGAAACCATCCCTAAGATGGAATACGTCAGCATTTGGGATTTTTATCCTGATCCAGATGCCCGAAATATGTCTGAGGCAGAGTTTACCGTACAGAGACACCGCCTAAACCGCACTCAGATGCGTTCTCTAAAGAAACGGCCTCACTTCCGCGAAGAAAGCATCGAATTAGCGGTAGACTACGGCACAGACTACCAGCGCGAGTACTGGGAAGACGCCTTAGAAGACGATTCCGTATCATCTACTATGGAGCGTTATGAAGTACTCGAATATTGGGGCATATTAGACGCAGAATTGGCTGAAGAAGCTGATATCGATATTCCCAAGGAATTAGCTGATAAAGACGAAATACAGGTCAATATATGGGTATGTAACGGTCAAATACTGCGTCTAGTACTCAATCCGTTCACTCCTACTCGCATTCCCTACTTATCCGTACCTTATGAGCTTAATCCCTACAGCTTCTTTGGTATCGGCGTAGCTGAGAACATGACGGACACGCAATTGCTAATGAACGGCTTTATGCGAATGGCCGTAGATAACGGCGCTCTATCAGGAAACCTACTTATAGAGGTAGACGAGACTAACTTAGTTCCGGGGCAGGATATGTCTGTGTATCCGGGCAAAGTGTTTCGCAGACAGGCGGGCGCTCCGGGTCAAGCCATCTTCGGCACTAAGTTTCCTAACGTATCTCAAGAGCTATTAATGATGTTCGACAAGAGCCGTCAGCTTGCAGATGAGGCTACCGGCATACCTTCTTATACACACGGCTCTGGGGCCGTTGGTGGGGTTGGTAGAACTGCTAGTGGTATGTCGATGCTGATGGGAGCAGCCGCTCAGAACATTAAGGCTGTGGTTAGGAATATCGATGACTACTTACTAGGGCCGTTGGGTAAGAGCCTCTTCGCATTCAACATGCAGTTTAACTTCGACAAGGACTTCATTGGAGACCTAGAGGTTAAGGCACGGGGTACTGAGAGCCTGATGCGGAATGAAGTACGCAGCCAGAGGCTACTTCAGTTTATGCAGATGACTGCCAATCCTTCGATGGCTCCGTTTGTTAAGTATGACTACATCTTGAGAGAGCTTGCTTCCTCTATGGACTTGGATGAGGACAAGATACTTAACGATCCGCGTGAGGCAGCTATCCAACAGAAGATGATGGCTGAGATACAGGCACTCATGCCGCAACAGCCAGCACCCGCCGAAGGAGCGCCTGAAGGTGGTCCACCACCAGTATCAGACCCTACAGGTAACGGCGGCGGTAACATAGCCGCAGGAGCAGCCCCAGAGCCTGACGCAGCCGGTTTCACAGGCGGTGGCGGGGGAGCCAACGGAGGTAATGCACCGCAGCCCCAGCAAGCTCCACAGGCTCCCATACAATGATGGATAAGCAATTCTTCAAGGGTCTCCTACCCTTGGTCAATGACAAGGATCAGTACGCCTCTCTGAAGGACTACGCCAATGCACGTATCTGGCATTACCACGGGCTTCTGGAAACCACTAAGGACCACCACCGTATGCTGGAAATTCAAGGTGCTATTGCTGAATTAAAGCGGATCGAAACTCTTCGGGATGAAGTAATTAAGGGAGCCGAATAATGGGTTTATTCGAGAGCATATTTGGCGGCGATGAGGTCTCGAAAGAAACTGATACTATGTTTGGCTTCACCGAAGAAGGTGCATCACAGGAAGCAGAAAATCTTGCGGTAGACGTTCCAGAAATTACTTGGAAAGACGTAGGCAACGTAGCCTTAGACTTTACCCCCATCATAGGAGACATCAAGGGCGGTTATGAGACCGTACAGATGATTGGTGAGGAGCTAGAGCAGGAAAACCCCAACTACTATCTGATAGGCGCTATGGGCGGTCTAGGGGCAGTCGGTACTGTATTAGGTTTAATTCCGGGGGCTGGTGACGCTGCACAGAAAGCTATTATGCGTGGCGCTGAAATGATGGCTGAGAAAGCCAACAAAGTTGTGGACGCTATGCCTGAATACGACCCCAACACGGTAGGGTCTATGGGCGGCAATTTATTTGCTGGTAAAAAACCAACCGTCGAAGATTTAGACCCTGTACGTCAGACGGGTAGCTCTAAAGGATTTTATAAAAACAAAGCCCCTAACTATGTTCCCGATATTGAAGCCCAAACCACGGATCAAGGTATACTTATGCCAGAGCGTTCCGTTACAATTGATGAGCTACAAGCAGAAGATGCAGAGTTAATTCCGCTTATAGCGGATAGAACCGATGCGGGAAAAACTCTAACCGGTCTTAAAGGGGGCGATAAAGATTACACATTTTCCAATCCCGTAGACTTACAGGGCGGTAGAGGATTTATGCGCTATCCTGATACCGGTGCGTTTGCTTCTATGGAAAGTGTTATGGGGCCACAATCTAAACGTGCAGAAGAAATTGCAAAGAGGGGAAATAAACCTAAAGGCATTCATATGGGCATGAGTCCTGAAGGTGGAGACTTCAGCGTAATGATGAGCGACACTGTTATGGAAATGATGGATCAATCAGACATTTCTGCCAAAGATATAAATAAATTAGATAGCTGGATTAGGGAGAATGTAGATAGAGATTTTCCGGGGATGCGTGACCCTGCGGCTAAAGATTATTTAGCTACCCAAGTACCCGGAACTCGCAGACAACTTATTTGGAAAGAATTAGACAAAGCACCTTATGTTGAGGCAGGGTTTCCTACTATGGGAGATGCCCGTGTTTCAATTACGGACCCAAGGCTACTTACAACGCCAAACCTTGAAGGAACTTCTGTAGCCAACTTTGATGATAGAGGTCAGCTTATTACGGGTCCAGTGCGTAATAATAAGTCTTATAATACCCAGATAGGGCCAACAGGAGAAGCCGGTTATCGTGGAGAGCTTGAAGCAGTTCCTTATCAGATATTGATGAGAGATTTTTTTGAGGCCCGTAGAGCCGCAAACACTAGCGCAGGCAGTGACCAGAGATCACTTCAAATGGGAGCAGTGACTTCCAAAGTAGACGATCAAATGGTTGAAGAGGTTAATCAATATTTAAGCCTTATGGAGCAAGCTGAAAGGGATGCGTATTTAAAAAACCTGCCAGAGCAACGTCAAGAAAGAAAAACCTACAGCATTGGTAAACAAATGGACGAGGTGCTTCCCCTAGAGATTGGTGTAAATCCAGAAGCTTCTAACGGAGCATTCCTGAAGCCCTACACAAGTGAGGATGTTCAGATGCTTGAGCAACTCACAGAAGGTGCCACTGCGGGTACGCGCAAAGCAGATGCGCTAATAAATAGCCCCGTGGAAGCAGGTACTAAAGTAGGAATACGTCTAAACTTAAACTCAAACATACCAGATGCTCCGAAGGGTATGAATAAATTACAAACCCTGCATAAGAATAATTATAATGGCACGGCGCTATCTTATCTACCCACTGCTACCGTTGAGAATGTTAAATTTAATGTAAGCCAGTCTGGTAGGGCGGGGATTGCAGCTAAAAAATACGCCCCAGATACTCCAGAAGCTAAAAATAAATTCCCCGCAATGTCTGTGGATGGGAATTATGTTCCAGACAGAAATGTTCTTAATGAAATGGACGATACCGTAGTACAAATAGGAACTAATCCTATGAACCTACACCTATTTGTCGATATGGCTACAGGACAGGCAGTAGAGAGCGCAGAGATAGCTACGGTTATCGGGGATAGAGCTTTTGCTAAAGGAGTAACGTATATGAAAAAAGCTAATGCGCCAAAGCCTAAAGCTGCTTCTGACGGTACGGAACTTCCAAGCGAAGTTAGATATAAGTTTAACAGAGGTGGCTTGGTTACGGCTCTACACTGAGATCATAATCATAAAACCTTTTTTTACCTGTGGCGTTAGTTCCTAGCGCATTATCAAGCATTTTGCTGAGTAATTCTATGTGCAACTCGGACTTAGCTGGAATACCAGAGTTTTCTGGTAAGGCGTATTTAACAGCCTTGTAGATTTCATCCAGTAGACGCTCTTTGTTTTCTAAATCAATTACATCAATCATAGCACCTAGCTATTACATTTACTAACCGCTTGCAAGGAAATTTTATGAGCGAACAAGCTGAATACGAGAAGTACTTAGGTGACCTCTATGAGATGGAGCAGAAGTACTTACGGGAACGCTACCCAGAAGACTTTGAGGAGCAGGACCGGCTGGATGCCTTAGAGGACGCCAGAGATGAGGACGGTAACGTAACCTTTAGAGATGTTGCGAAGCTAGGTCTCATGGGCGTGATGCTAGGCGGTCAGAAGCTAGGATTTAATATGGGTCCGGTCTGGGAGTCGATTAAGGGCAAGGGCTTTGCATTAGGCGGCGTAGCTACCGCCACTAAAGGAATTACCACACAAGAGGGAAAAGACATGGCAGCTAAGAAATTTCAGCGCGACGATAAGAAGGCCGACACCAATAAAGACGGCGAACTATCTACCCGCGAAAAGGAAGTGGCTGGAGCGGTCCAGAGAAATGTAGACGAAGAAGTGGTAGCTGATGAAAAGATGCGTATGTACCACGGCGGCATGGCTTGCGGCTGCGAAGGAGACTGTGACGGCTCTTGTGGCGGCGGTATGATGGACGGCATCATGGGCTATGACGAAGTCTCTGGTAATCCTATTCCTATTGGTTCTCACGCAGAGAATGTACGAGATGATATAGACGCAAAGCTGAGTACAGACGAATACGTCTTACCGGCTCACGTAGTTAAGTGGCACGGGCTGAAGCACATTCAGATGATGCAGTCCGAAGCAGAGATGGGTTTGATGTCTATGCAGATGACTGGCCTAATCCAACACGCAGAAATGTCTGACGCTGAAGTAGTGGAAGACGAAGAAATCGATGAATCCGAAGAGGATGTCGATGTCGAGGTAGCTACCGTTGAGGTGGATGACCTTCTTGATGATGAAGAGGCCTACGAAGAGGAAGCCTCATCTACATCTAAACTCCCCGGAATGCTGAAAAAGCAGAAGTACGCATTCGCAATTTAATATGGATACCCGAATATTATCGGACCCAAAGGAAACATTATGCAGAAGCAAAAGTATAGTCGCACACCTGAAGCGGAAGATGAATTAACATACAGCCAAGAGATGGCACAACAGGAACCCACTGAGCAATTAAATGCTGAAGAGGAAAGCTACAAAAAACGCTATCAGGACATACAACGTCATATTCAGACAGTGCGTGATCAGAAGGATCAAGAATTAGCAGAAGTTAAAAAGCAATTAGATGCAGCCACCCGTAAGCAGATACGCTTCCCCAAGACCGATGAGGAAGTAGAGGCTTGGTCTAACCGCTACCCAGATGTTGCTAAAATAGTCGATACCATTGCCCGTAAGAGAGCTAACGAAGCCTTACAGGAAGGTGAGCAGCGTCTTAAAAAGGTAGAGAACTTTGAGAAGTCTCTCCACCGCCAGACCGCAGAGCAACAGCTTATGCAGCTTCATCCTGACTTTGCTCAGATCCGGTCTGATCCTAAGTTCCATGAGTGGGTAGCTCTTCAGCCGTCTGCCATGCAGGACAGTGTCTATAAGAATAATACTGACGCTACTTGGGCCTCACGTACAATTGATCTGTACAAGGCTGACACAGGTAAGAGGCGGTCCACTAAGTCGGCTGCTCAGGCAGTAGGGCGCACCTCTTCATCTGCACCCTCAACAGGTAGCAAAGCCACCTTCTCTGAAAGCATGGTACAGGCAATGTCTGACCGCGAGTATGAGGCTAATGAAGAAGCCATCAATGCGGCTATCTCCACTGGCAAATTTGCATACGACATTTCTGGCGCTGCCAGATAAAAAAAGCCGTAGGCTTGGGTTGACAACTAAGCCACTTAACTATAGCCTACGGCTGCGCCCTTGGGGGTGCAGTACCATAGTAATTAACTATTGTATTAGTTACGTCAATGTGTTATAATGAAACCATTGATTTCATAGATGTAGGACACTCTTAGTAGTATACCCCGCATCTCCCTCCCAGATAATAGATACAAAGTCCACCAGTGCGTTAGACCCGCTATTAGCGACACTCTAATCAAGCTGACACTGTTGTTTAATTGTCTGATCTAGCTGCTTCTAGAATTATTTAATCATTTTATTAATCACACAATTACGTGTGCCTAGAAGTTTATTTTAAGCCATTTCATACAAGGATTTTAAAGCAATGGCATTTCCAAAGGCATCAGGTTATACTAACCTCAATTCGGGCAATTTCAGCCCAGTAATCTACTCAAAAAAGGTCCAAAAGGCGCTACGCAAGGCGTCTGTAGTAGAGTCAGTAACTAACACTGACTACGCTGGAGAGATCGCTAACTTCGGTGACTCTGTAAAGATTATCAAAGAACCCGATATCACTATCACGACATATGAGCGTGGTACTCAACTGGCGACACAAGACTTGACTGACGCTGACTTCACTATGGTTGTCGATCAAGCCAACTACTTCCAGTTCGCTATCGACGATATTGAAGAGGCACACTCGCATGTCTCATTCGGTGATCTCGCAAGTGACCGTGCTGGTTACAAACTGCGTGATACATTTGACGCAGAAGTACTTGGCTACCTAGCCGGTTGGAAGACACCTTCTAACTGGGTTCGTCGTTCAGCCTCTGGCGATATCAACGGTACTAAAGCCGATGCTGCCGCTGGCAATGATGAAATGTTGGCTGCTAACAAGTTGGACATCACAGACTTCGGTGGTGCTGACTTAGGCAATGCTGGTGAAGTAACATCTATCCCAATCGCCGCTGGCGGTGGTGCTGGTGGTATCACTTCTCCATTAGCAATCCTAAACCGTATCGCACGGCAGATGGACCAAGCCAATGTAGATACAGATGGCCGCTGGGTAGTAATCGATCCGGTATTTGCAGAAGTACTGATGGATGAGTCTAGTAAGCTTATTAACGCTGACTTCGGTGGCGGTGATGAGTTGCGTAATGGACGCTTGCCCGGAACACTGCGTGGGTTCTCAATCTACAAGTCCAATAACCTGCCATACGAAGGTACAGGCGCTGGCGTGGCACTTTCCACAGGCTCTGAGACTAACTTCGGTGTGATGGTTGCGGGTCACGCATCTGCGGTAGCTACGGCTCAACAGATTGCTAAGACTGAGACCTTCCGGTCACCTACTACATTCGCGGACATTGTGCGCGGCATGAGCCTCTATGGTCGCAAGATTCTGAGACCAGAAGCTTTGTTCACAGCGAACTACAACCTCGCATAAGACTACTGAGGGGCTGGCTTAGTGCTGGCCCCTTCACTCTACTGAGGGTAATTTATGCCGACAACTTACATTGATCTATGCAACCAAACACTTCGCCGTTTAAATGAAGTAGAGATTGCGGAATCCGACTTTGGAGCGGTTCGTGGCGTTCAGGCACTTGTTAAGGATGCCGTTAAATCTGCCGTTGCAAAAATCAATCAGTCTGAGTTTGGTTGGCCTTTTAATGCCGCTGAACAGACAGATACGTTAGTGGTAGGTCAGACAGAGTACACTTGGCCTCAGTATTTTAAAGTAGCAGACTGGGCCAGCTTCCAAATTCAAGGGGATGCTAGTCTAGGTACAGGCTTTAAGACCTTGAAGCACATCGACAGAGATGAGTGGTATTCCACTTATAGAGATGATGACTACTCTGCCGGTAACTTAGGTAGAGACTGCCCTGAGTTTGTATTTGAAAGTCACGGCAACGGCTATGGTATAAGCCCTTCTCCTAATAAAACCTATTCGATTAGATACAGATATTTTATGAACTACTCGGACATCACTAATGCAACGGATGTAACGAGAATACCTGAGAGCTACGACACCGTACTGATCGATGGTGCTATCTATCATATGTATATGTTCAAAGATAATTTAGAAGCCGCTCAAGCTGCGTTTATAGCTTTCGAGCAAGGCATCAAAGACCTTCAAACTCTCTACATCAATAATGAAATTAAGATAAGAGATACGCGGATTAGGTATTAATGCCAGACGAAATACAGTCCTTTAAACTTATCAGTAGCGGCGGTCTAAACAGTAACGAAAATCACTTAGACCTTTCGGACAACAGTCCGGGTTCTGCTACACGATTAGTTAATTACGAACCTAGCCTCTTCGGGGGCTATCGGCGTATTGAGGGGTACGATGAGTATGACCCTGATTACGGAGAGGTTACTGTAGATGGTCAGACTACGGCTCAGGGTAAAGTTCTCGGTCTGGCTATATTTAAAGATGATGCCACCAATTCAACAAAGATTATAGCAATACGACAAGACGCTGGCGGCAGTAACTACAGCTTCTACTACTACACGGCTTACATTGGCTGGCGTAAGTATACCTTAGATTTCTCTGTCACTCGCCCCATGACTTTAAATGGTCGCACGGTTAACAAGATACGGCATGTAGTCTTTAACTTCGGCACTGGTAATAAGATTGTATTTGTAGACGGCGTTAATCCAGCCATCGTATTCGACGGGGTCCACTGGGAAGAGCTAAAGTCAACTAACTCTGGGGGATACACTGTAGGTGCTAGTAGTAATACCGGCGGCGGTGATCAGTGTCTCAATGCCCCCTCTCTTGTAGACGTATTTCAGAATACTTTATTCCTAGCCGGTGATACTGCATTCGGTGCTGCCATTGCTCACTCGGCCCCTACCAATACCGCTGACCCAGACGGCTTCTATGATTTTACTGTAGCTAATGGCGCAGGACAGATAGCCGCTGGTTTTGATGTTGTTCAGATTAAACCTTTTCGTGATGACCTCTTTATTTTTGGTACAAACGGCATCAAGAAAATTACGGTTGATGCATCTAATAATTTTGTAACTGATCAGGTCACAGCAAATGTTGGCTGTGTTGCTAGAGACTCCGTCTTGGAAATCGGCGGCGACTTAATGTTTTTAGCACCAGACGGCTTTAGACCTGTTGCTGGTACAAGCCGTATCGGTGATGTTGAGCTTGAGACCGTCAGTAAACCCATTCAGGCTACGTTAGTCGATTTGATTGCTAACACTGACATGGACACGCTTAATGGCGTTGTAATTAGGTCAAAGTCTCAAATCAGGTACTTCATTGGCGATGCCTCTTTAGCAGCTTCTGATAGCATTGGCATTATAGGCGGTCTCACTAATAGCTCCGGTAGTATATCTTGGGAGTTCGGTGAGCTATTAGGCATACGAGCTTCCTGTGCCACTAGCGGATATATAGGTACAACTGAAAATATTATTCACGGCGATTATGATGGTAAAGTATATCGTCAAGAAAATGGTACGTCATTTAACGGTGACGATATCATTTCTATATATGCCACACCTTACCTAGACTTCGGTGAGACAGAGCAGCGCAAGGTAATGCGTAAGATCAATACCTTCATCAGGGCAGAAGGTCCGTTGGAGATGCTCCTGTCGATGACTTACGATTGGGGAGATGGGGATACATCTACTCCCGCAACCTACTCTCAGTCCTCTAGTGGAGCGCCTACTAGGTATGGTGGCAGAAATATAAAATATAACACAACTAACGTATTATACGGCGGCTCATCCAAGCCAATTATGACCAGTGATATTCAGGGGTCAGGTTTTTCGGCGCAAGCTACTTTCGTAACAATCGGGCAGACAGAACCATTCTCTATACAGGGAATAGTCTTTGAATTTACTGCGGCAGGGAGAAGATAATGGCAGGTTACACACGGCAGTCTACGGGGCAGATTATTAACGGATCACCCATTACTGCGCCTCCGCTTAACTCTGAGTTTAACCAAGTAGCTGCGGCTTTTAACGCCACTACAGGGCATGGGCATACTGGCGGCGTAGGTGACTCCCCTAAAATCAACTTGGCTACATCTGTTGTTGGTATCTTGCCTACCGCTAATGGTGGTTCTGGTGGTAAAAACAATTTTGCTGCTACAGCGGCCCCTTCGGTTACCAACGATACCTCGCAAGGCTATCAACCCGGATCTCTGTGGGAAAACATAAATAATGGACGGGTATATGTTTGTGTAGGCAGTTCTACTGGTGCAGCCGTTTGGCGTGAGCTTGTAACTGTATTTACTAATAACAAGATCGAACCTGCGGCCCACAACACCATCGACTTAGGCACACCTACCGTCAGGTTCCAAGACCTGTATCTACAGGGCGGCATTTCTGCGGTAGGTAACGTATCTATCGGCGGTACTTTAAATACTACAGCACTGTCTACTCTAAACAGCCTGACTGTCACAAATGCCTCCACTATGAACAGCATAGCTGCTTCTGGAAATGTGACTGTCGGCGGTACTCTTACTCCTACTCAGATTGACGTAAACGCTGGTACTATTGATGGCGCTGTAATTGGCGGCTCATCAGCCCAAGCCGTCACAGGTACGGTAGTAACTGCTACTACAAATTTTGCTGGTGATCTGGTGGGCAACGTCACGGGCAACATCACGGGTAACTCTGCGGGTACGCATACTGGCGCTGTAATCGGTGATGTCACGGGCAACGTAACAGCCGCATCTGGAACATCCAGCTTTAACAACATAACCGTAAACGGCACTCTTAATATGAATGCTGGCACATCAGCTACTATTGAGAACCTATCTGCTCCAGTGAATGCCAATGATGCAGCCCGTAAGATTGACGTAGACAATGCGGTTGCTGGCTTGGTGGATAGCGCCCCTGATAGCCTTAATACGCTGAACGAACTGGCGGCCGCTTTGGCAGACGATGACGATGCATTCAACACTTTAAACACGGCTATCGGCACTAAGCTGCCAAAAGCTGGTGGTACGATGACAGGCTCCATAGCCATGTCCACGAACAAGATCACTGGTGCTGGTGATCCTACGGCTGCTCAAGATGTTAGCACAAAAGCCTATACAGATGCCCAACGTGATACTCGACTGCCTTTAGCTGGTGGTACGATGACTGGTGGTATCACTATGGGTGCTAATAAAGTAACAGCCACATATACGCCCAGCGCCAATTCTGATCTAACTACTAAGACGTATGTCGATGGCATTTTAGGAAGTGGTACTTCGGCGGCTACCGCTGCGGCTAATGCAGCTACGAGTGAAACAAATGCTGCTACATCTGCTTCTGCCGCCGCCTCAAGTGCTACAGCGGCAGCTACTTCAGAAACAAATGCTGCTACATCTGAAACTAACGCCCTAGCCAGCAAAACCGCCGCTAATACGTCTGCTACTAATGCCGCCTCTTCAGCAAGTGCAGCGGGTACTTCGGCTACTAACGCCGCTACTTCAGAAACCAATGCAGCAACGTCAGCTACAAACGCTGGTAACAGTGCTACGGCTGCTTCAACATCAGCTACAAATGCCGCAACTTCAGCCACCAATGCGGCCTCATCTGCTACGGCAGCGGGTACATCTGCCACTAATGCAGCTACTTCAGAAACAAATGCTGCATCATCAGCTACAGCGGCGGCTGCTTCTTACGATAACTTTGATGACCGTTACTTGGGGGCCAAGTCTTCTGCTCCTTCTGTAGATAATGACGGTAATGCTTTGCTCACAGGAGCATTATATTGGAATAGTAGCAGCAACGGCATGTACGCTTGGACAGGCTCTGCATGGGTACTGGTTACTAATTATAATGATGCGGCAGTTGATACGCATCTAAATACAGGCACTGCGTCTAACGGTGAATATCTTTCATGGAACGGCTCAGACTATGATTGGGCAACAGTTTCTACTGACCTTGTAGCAGATACTTCACCACAGCTTGGTGGCGACTTAGACGCTAACAATAACGCTATACGCCTCGGCGATAACAGTGACTACTTCGGAAATGGCTCAGAAGGAAATATGATTATTATGGGTGCGGATGAAGATTTCCGTATCTTTAAAGGTGCAACCAACAATTATATTCGTTCTGAAAATGGAGGAAACTTATTAATACAGGGACATTCTCAGGTTACACTTACAAGTAACACTGGGGAAAATATGGCTCAGTTTACTAAGGATGGCTCTGCTAGCCTTTTCCATAATGGTTCCAAGAAACTAGAAACAACATCATCAGGAATCCAAACGACAGGCACAGTAAACGTCAACGGAGCCTACACCCTACCAACATCCGACGGAAGTGCCAATCAGGTGCTTACTACAAACGGTTCTGGAGTTGTAACTTTCGCAGATGCTGGTGGTGGTGCTGACCTTTATGCTGCTAATGATGTAAGTGCTACTGACCCCACTGCTAGTGGTAATAATTCAGTAGCGATTGGTGATAGT
>Ga0187217_1000015_pt1 | contig 55778 bp, 70 predicted proteins | sample 15SPOviralmetaG_FD_130165 | JGI IMG/M metagenome (GOLD analysis project Ga0187217, IMG submission 130165) | Marine viral communities from the oligotrophic San Pedro Time Series (SPOT) site, San Pedro Channel, CA, USA - 15 SPOT_SRF_2010-09-15... | ecosystem: Environmental > Aquatic > Marine >... | reverse complement strand
AGCCATATCAGAACTAAAGATGCTATCGAGGGTGTCATCAACATCAACAAGAACACAGCTAGCAAATTGTCGAAGTGGAGTTCGCACTCCTGCCATGATAGGTGTGGGAATGTTGATTTTGTGTTTTGAGATTGCGTCGTAGTATCTTTTGACATATGAAAGTCGTGTCTCCTGAGGATATTCTGCGAATATCGTTAGTGCAATCAAAATGTACATAAACTGAGGTGTCTCAAATACCTCAGCATTACTTCTATCTTGTACTAGGTATTTATCTACAACTTGCCTCAACCCAGCATACGTGAACAAATAATCCCTATCATGGTAGATAAAGGAATTTACTTTTTCAAGTTCTTCTTCAGTATATTTTTGCAGCACTTCTGCGTCATATACATTGTTATCAATACCATACCTAATCTGCTCTAGAAGGGTAGGACTTCTTTTAAAGTTCACCGCAAGTTGCTTACGGATAGAGAATAGGAGCAATCTTGCTGCTGCATATTGATAGTTAGGATGCTCTAGATCGATTAGATCTGAAGCAGAACGAATCAAAATCTCTTGAATCTCATCAGTAGTAACACCATCATAGAATTGAATTCCAGATTGGATCTCTACTTGACTAGCAGACACACCAGAGAGACCCTCACAGGCAGCCTCTACCATCTTGTGCATCTTTTCAAGGTTCAGTACCTCAATAGTCCCACTACGTTTTTTAACCTTGATACCGTTGCTCATATTCTCTTCCAGGTGGTAAATTTTAATTTTGCTTCTAAACCAGAATAAGTATTTAATTCTATCAGATTTTGGACATCGTGTCCAGCAAGGACCATATCATTTATGTCCTTTTCATCAATATGTGATGGCCAAATGACTATGGAGTCACCACTATCGATTGTTCGACTGATTCTACTGAGGATTTCTCTATTACGTGGTTCGTTATCGTAGATCCAAACAGGATTGCTAATACCCCAATTACTGATATCAAGATCAGCTCCGCACATAGCAATTGAGTTGCGAATAAACGTGCTATCGAATGGTCCCTCTGTAATGTAGACACTGCTACTTTTTGTGATGTTGTCGAGTCCATATATTTTCGGTGCTCCCTCTTTAAGCATTACAGTAATATATTTAATAGATTTGGAATTTAGACTCCTACCTTGGAATCCGATGAGATCTTTGTCGCAATATAACGGGATGATGATCCTAGGCTCTTTACCCATATACCCGTGATCCAATCCCTTAAACGTATGCACAAACTTATCAAAGTTTTCTGCATAATAAAATTTGGTGGGATCGATCTTACGATTTTGAAGATAGGTTCTAGCAACTTCCACCTCACTGCATAGAGGAAGAACGATCCTCTGTGCAAACTTAGGTTTTTCAAAAACAAACTTAGGTTCATTAGTTTGCATCCCACGTCTTCCAGTTTTTCCCTCCTTAAACTTCTCTAGACAATAACTCTTATGCAGAGCAACATCCATATGCTTAAGAAAATTATTCAACGATAAACTAGCACCACAGTTATGGCACTTATAGTTAGTATCATTTTTTACAGAGTATAGATAACCTCTCGTTTTACTCTTATTCTTATGGGAGTCTCCACAAATGGGACACCTAAAGTTAAAAAGATTTGCCTTTACTCTTTTAAATTTTTGTAGTCTTACAGAAACTAGGTTAACATATTTGACATCAATTTGATCCATTTACGAAAGAGACGATTTCTGCTTCCACCATATTACTCGCATTTGCTGCTGGTGTCAAGAATCTAATCATTGGTGGGATCACTTGTAATACTGCTACAAGGGTTGCAAGCACTGCTCCTGCTCCCACAACAAACTTAGCATTGGTATCTACCTTTTTCTGGATCTTGCTGATCCTAGTTTGAACCAGTTCATGATCCTTGTCATGTCTTTCCTTCATCTCCTCAAGCATACCGATAATAAGTTTATCGGAACGATCAGATTCATCCAATCTATTTTCATGACGCTCCAAGATTATAGCAACTCTATTGCTATTTTCTGAGATTGTACCTACTGCTCTTTCAAGTTTGTCAAGCATCTCTTTAGAGAGATCTTCATAAATGTCAAGTTTAGATTCTAAAACTGCTAATCTACCAAGACCAAATGCCATATTAGTTATACCTTTTTCTTATCTAATGATTTTACCCACTGTTTATAAGTCTTTGGGACTTTTCTATAATCTGTGTTTCCACGTCTCTGAAATTTAATCAGAGGATCATAACCTGCGGTTGGTCCTGCTGCAGCAGAAGAACCAGTAAATCCACCAGAACCGACTGCGATCATTTCACGAATAAGTTGTATGAATCGATCAGTCTTTTCCATTATCGTTGTATAAGATTTGTAATTTTTCTAATGCATCAACATCACTTTCAATATCATGAATATAACATTTTGGATACTCTGGCAACCTATTTAAAAAGTGTACAAAGGTTTTTGTTGTTGACCAAAGATCCTCCTCAAGTTTATAGAAGAGCATTGGTGTTGTTGCATCATCAAATATGTTATACAAAATGATGAAGTGATTAAGAAGCAAATGTACCTTTAATTCACCAGTGCTCTTATATTTCCTCATGAGCCGTTTAATGTACTTGAAGTGATTCAAGTCACGATGGAAATCATCTTTAGTAATGGCTTGAGGATTCTCATAATTTTTTATAGCAAATAATAAAAAATTTTCCTCATTCAATTCATCAAATAACATATCTTAAGTTATCAGCTTAGTGGATCTGCGTCATAGATTGGAGCATTGCCAGTAGTAATACCAGACATTGCAACTAGAACTTCTTTCTTAACTCTGTAGTTACCATGAGTATCGTTATAAGTGGTAACTCCAACCCAACCAACACCAGTCTCGAAGACGGTTCCATTTGCGTTCTGAGCACCTTGCGCTGCTACACCGTAGACATAAGCATCAGCAGTGCCACTAGAAGACTCACTGTACTTAACGTCTCCAACAGTATATGAAGGACACTGACTTGCAGAGAAGTTAGTGGCAGCAATTGCAGCACCACTAAGACCTGCAGTAGATGCAATTGTTAATTGTGTTGTGCTCTGAATAGATGCTACGACAGCATCACCAAAATAAACACCAGATACGGGATCATCACCAAATCTGATGACATCACCTGCTTGAATAGATCCAGCATTACCAAACCCAGTGGTGGAACCTGTCACAACACGGGTGGTGTAATTAAGACTAACGGTGCCAGCAGAGGTTACATTATCACTATTTCCCCAAAGTGCCATGTTTCTTTTCCTTTGAATACATTTGCTATTAGATATTTATAAAAAATGGAGACCACAAAATGATCTCCGTATCATTTATTTTCTTATTTATACTTATTCAGCAGGTGCGTCTTCTCTTGCAAGAATTGCTTTAGAGACAACCTCTAGAAGCTGATCATCCATATCAGTCTTGGTCAACTTAACTGCTTTAGCAAGAATAACAAGACAGATCTCAATGAGTTTCTCACCGAGTTCTTCATTTTCTGGAATTTTTTTGACAGCATCCGAGATTACCTTTGATGCGAGTGGTAGTAAGAATGAAAGCATGATAAACCTCAAGTTGTATATTCTATATATTCCAATTACTTCTTCTTGGTATCTATGATTGCACCTTGACCATGCTTGGCACGGATTTGTGCTTTCACTTTTTCGACAGCAGACATACCATCATACTTTGGTTTTTTCTTACCAAATGTATTGGGTGTATTACTGACTGGTTTCTTATAACGATTGTTACCATCAACACCACCACGTTCCATGCGACGGTCTCTTAGAGAATCTGCACCTTCTTCATTAACAACTTCCTCATACTTTACATGATCTTTGGGTTTCTTGTAGTAAGCGGGACCAGCATCAGGCATGATCTTCTTGCTTTTATCAGAACCCTTTACCTTGATTCTCTTCTCTGCTTCATCAATCTCAACTTCTTCTTTTGCAACTTTACTTAAAGACTGCTTTCTCTTCTGTGCAATTTGCTGGTCAACCATTGCCTTCTTTTTCTGGAGAGCAATTTCTTGAGGAGACATTTCCATAGAAGTCTCTTCACTCATACGGTTAACAACTTTTTGTGCTGCTTTTTTAATTATACTTTTAACACCTTTCTTTGCTTTTTTAGGTGCTGCTGCTGCAGTTGCTTTTGCCTTTTTAACTTTATCACCAGCAGTTTGTGCTGCTTCTCTACCTTTATTGTAAGCAGCAACTTGTGCCTGAGCAGACTTTAGTCTTGCTTTCTTACCAGTAGACTTAAGTTTTTGTCTTGCAAGTCTACCAACTGCCTTCACCATACGACCAGTAGAAGTATCTTTCTCATGTGGTTTATCGGTATCATGACCAAAAGTTACTGTTGCTTCAATAAGTGCATACTCAATAGCATCTTCTACATCATATACATCAAATCCTTCCTGAACCAACTCGTCATACACAGTATATGCAACAAGATCTACTTCATCCATCTCGGTGTTTTCTAAGATTGAAACTTCCTCAGAAATCTTAGGATTGATCTTAATAGTATTCTTTACGTTTTTTTCTTTTACTTGCTTCTGCTCTTCACTATCTTCACCAACAACTTCACGAAGATCATCTCTCCAGTTTGAATATCCTTCACCAATCTTAGTAGTTACTTTCTTTTTACCATCGGGACTAGGAACAAATTCTCCAAATTCACCCATGGATTTATCTTTTTTATTGACATCACCACTTACATTGGTGTCAATTCTTTTAACTGCTTTCTTAACAGCACCTTTAAGATCTGTAGAAGGAACTTCTACATCAGTACTCTTCCCTTCTTTCATTGCTTTGGCAATTGCCTTACGACGTTTTAGAAGATACTTATCAGTCTTATCAACCTTCTTATCATTATTCACATCAGAATCTTCTTGTCCTACAGGATCAAGTTGCTTTTCCTCAAAGTGAGGGTTCTTCATTTGAGGACCCTTAGCAAGTTCTTTACGTGCCTTCTCATTATTTGCCTGACGTTTCTTCATATCGGGTTCAAGATATGAATCGTCCTTTTTCTTTTCAGCAATGGCTGCTACCTTCTCAAGATATACTTGAGAAATATCGTTAAGAGGATTCATTGACATGAGTATAAAATGTTTTACTTTTTAGCCTTATACTTATTTATGAAATTCTTAATAGCACTAGTTCCAGTCATTCTCATCGTATAATTTCTATTTGCATCAGTTCCAACTTCCCTCTCTGGACCAGATACACCAGAAGGACCAGGATAATTTACAACTGCTTCCATCACATCCTTAATCCAGGACTTGAACATATAGTTCTCTTTAGTAACACAAATGAGATGATTAGTTCCTCTACGAATAATCTCACCAACCAATCCAGTGTTTAGATTCTCTACAATATCTCCAAGACTAAAAATTTTCCCAGAGATATAGTTCTCACGAAGTCCTTTATGATCATACTTAGGAGCAATTTCCCACATCTCTGCAGTAACCTTTTGCTTACTCTTCAGTTTCATACCAGTACGAACTGCGTTGAAGAGTGCTTTAGTATCACCATCATCAAGTTTCTTTGGTGTTCCTCTACGGAATGAATTAAAGTCACCATCAATAACTGCCTTACGCATCTTAGATGCAGACATCCCTTCTACACCTTCTGCATCTGCATCTCTTACACCAGCAGAGATGACACGAATCAAATCAAACTCATAAAGTTCACCATTATATTTCTGAGCAAGATTTTCAAATTCTGCTTGTCGATCTGAACCAACAACGATATTTACATTCCCATATCCATCTTCATTTGCTGCGACAAGAACATCAAAGATATTTTTCATTTCTGGATCATTGACAATGTTCTCTTCATAGTCAGAGAACATCTTCTTCATAAATGAAATCTTCATATCAGGGTCAAGAGGATTCTTCTTTGGATCCTGAGAACGTGAAGGAAATACTTTATAGTCTCCACCAGTAGATGATTTCTTTGCCATACTCAAAAGTTTTTCATGTCCAACTGTTGGTGGATTAAATCTACCAAACACTATAGTTAGTGTATCAGACTGTTGCTCCTCACCTTCTTCTGGTGGTGCTTCTTTCTTAGAACTACCTTTGGGTTCTTCTTTACCTTGCTTATTTTTAGTTTCGTCTTGCTTCTGTGTAACCTGATTAGTATTCTGGTTGCCGTCCCTTTCACCAACCTTCTGATTTTTATTATAGAACTTCAGTTTGCCACTTTCAGTTTTCGCAACAAATTCTCCACGGGAGTCATACCAACCACCATGTCCATCACTCTTAAGGTTGAGTTTCTTTGCCTGTGCTGAGGCACCCTCACCTGCTTCTTTTAGGAACTGTAGAAAACTTTTCATTTATGTTATTAGTCCTTATGTATTATTTATTCCAATTTCCAGTACGGGGCTGACAATGATGATCTAGAATTTGCATAGAGATAAAAATCCTCGCAAACTTGCTTCTGTTTTTCAGAATTTGTTATACCATTGATAGCATCTATGATTGCAATACAATGGACTTTTGAATATAACCAAGAATCGAATTGTTTTTTCTTAGTCTTCTCTACTTGCAATTTAGCAAACTTTTCAACTGTGTATCCTGTTGCATATTTTTTTAGACCCTCACTAACATATTTTACAATATCTGTTGGATCTGACTTTATCTTTTTGGCATATGTAGTGTCTATCTGAGGAACACCATGCATCTTGAGAAGAAGGTTAACTGGTCCTAAAGATATTTTTCCTTGATTTGCCTTTTGACCTTTCACTTCACCTTGCCATCCAGTTAATGCATTAGCACCACCAAAAGATCTAAACTGAATCTTTGTACCATCTTTAAAATTCAAATACGTGTCAATACTATCATAATTCATGGTGAAGTTAGTGAACTCTTTTTCCAGAGAATCTTTTTTATCGTAATTAAGAACCTTTAGATTAGAAGTTCTAGACATCTTTTTGAGAGAAACTCCAAACATCTTTGGATCGGATGGATTGATTCTTTCATTCATACATTGATTCAATCCTTTGATTGATTTCTCATTTTCTAAACAGTCAGGATTGTACTTTGGTGTTGTTGCATATATGTCTGCTGGAGACCACTTATTAATATCAATTCTTATTCCTTCAATCTTTTTAATTCTTTTAAATTGATTTTCAATATGATCTACTGTCTTTGATCCCCTATGAAATACTATTCCACTTTTAATACCTTTAAATTTCTCCCATAACTCATTGGCACCCAGGACTGACGATTCAATCCAATCATCAGGAAGTTCATTCAAGATCTTCTCAATATTTTCATCTATGTCAAACTTATCTTTATTTGCATTAACATTATCTGGAGTAATATCTGAGTGCGTTATCTTTCTTCCAAGACCAAATGCTACTGCAGCATAAACTGCTTGTGCAGATTCTGCCATTTTAGTGACAGCTGCACCAGCACCAGATCCACCACCAGATTTTGGTTTGAATACAATATTTAAGTATGTGGAAGAACTCTCAGATACCTTTAGACCTTCAAAAGTAGATCCAGGAACTTTGGTTTGTTCTACCTTTATACCTTTCTTAGCAAATGCTGCTTTAATTTCTTCCCTTGCTTCCGATCTTTCTTTAGTGCGAACATGGAGGGTTGTAACTCTAGTTCCAGCACTCTTTACTTCAGTATCATAGTCCTGAAGAATATCGTTAAGGGCAAGTAATGTTTCTGCTACAGTTGCCATTTTTTTTATTTTTATTTATGAACGATGCTAGGCAGCCTTTGCTCCTGACTTATGACGTTCGGTTCCCTTCTCATCAGTATATGATTCTTTCTCCCTTCTAGGAGTTACATAACCTACACCAGGAACTACACCAGTCTTACCAGCAGCTCTGGCAGCATTTCTATCTGCTGCTCTCTGTGCTGCTCTCTTGCGATTGCGGTCATAAGAACTCATTGCTTCGTCAAAATGCTCATCAGCTTCTAGGATAGCATTGATCTCCTCTTCTGTAAAGATGCCAGTTGCTTCTAGTTCTTCTTTTTTCATCTTAGTTTTGCTGTCCATTGCCATACGGCGTTTGAACTGCTTATCTGCTTCTTTGTTATCACCACTGTGTTGGGCACGTTGATCATTATCATATGCATTTCTCTTTGCCCTATCAACACGCAGTTTGCGCTCAGGAGTCATTGGCTCGTATCCTTCTGCCTCAACTTCTTCATTTGCTTTATTCAAAGTCTTGGTGATTTTCTTGGAACGTTCCATTGCCTCTGGACTTCCATCACGTCCAAGATTACCTGCTTTACGGAACATCTTGTTCTTAGGGAGTTCTTTCTTCTCCTCATCCATATGGTCAGCAGACTTGTACATAGGACTACCGTCCTTCTTTTTCATTCCTGCCTTATAATTCTGATATGCTTTAGTATTACCTTTCTTATCAGCAGCAGTGACAGTATACGTTTCTTCTACGTTGTCAGTATAAACCGCAGAATATGCTTCAGAAAGAGAGTTGAAAGTCTTGCTGTCCATATTAATCTAGATACTTTTTATTATTTAGTCATTCAGAATCTGAAGAATCGTCCGAACCCTCTTTTACTTTATTAAAACCAAATGGACCTGCTGCCTTTTCTTCTAGTGCTGCCTTCAGTGCAATACCACCAACTGCTTCCATACATTTAAGAATATCTTCTGTCTTAGCACCTTCACCAAGTTCTCTGGCAACGTACCAATACTTTGGCCAGAATGTTTCACCTGCTTTTTGATAGTCGTCTAGTGTAAGTAATTTCATTTTCCAGATGTATCGTAATTAAATTTGTCGTCTTCGTCTTTTAGTTTACGTTGACGAATACCTTCATGAAGAGCAGCAATTGCTGCCTTAGTCTCAGGAGTTTCTTCCCACTCCCATTGCTGTTTATGCTTGTTCTTAAATGATTTTTTACTCATAGGTTTCATACTCCATTAGAAGATAGTTAACATTTAAAACAACTCTTGTTTGTTGGTCCGTACAAGTATATCCCATGTGTTTAATTCTACCATCGAAAATAACTAGACGATTAAATTCACTATTAAATTGTTCTCCAGTTTCAAATTCAGTGAATCCGTTGTTGGTGTTGCAATAATATATTGCTGTTCTATGTATTGAACCAGGAAAAGTCCAATCAGTATGATATTCTCCGATAGGTTCATTAATATCTCGCATCAAATTTAGATTCATTTTTGATCTAAGGAGCAAGATATTTTTGTCTGGATAGAGTCTCTCTATTCCATTCATAACGGAACCAGTAAAGGTATTATGCCATTCACTGATTATACCACGATTTTGTTTATAAAGTGTATGCGTAAATTGACCAAATGTTTTTAATTCTTCTTCACGAGTAATGTATGAATTCCAATACCAAGGAAACTCACTATGTTCAAGAGCAGATGCTATAGCAGAAGAATCTCTCGAATTTAAAAAATTATCATAAACTTCAAACATTATTCATTTCCATCCTCCCTTTAGAACCCATTCGTCATGGTATTGATTGTTCCAATTTTTACTGATCCCGTAGGATGGTTGAATTACTTGCTCAATGTACCTACGATTTTCTCTGGCAAGATTTAGACTCTCTGCTTCGAGAGACTTGACTCTTCCATCAACTTGAGATGCCCACCATACTGCACCTGCTCCCTGAACCAATAGGAAAGAAACAATTGCAAATGGAACTTTTAAATCTTTCACAGATCTCCATCTTTACGATTTTCAGAATAGTGGACATCAAACTCACCACCAGGATAACGAGACTTGAGTTTATCCACGTTCATCTCAATGACTTCATCAAGAGAAATATTCAGACCCATACATGCCTGAGCAACATACCACATGATGTCCCCAAGTTCACGTTTTAAATGAAACATATTCTCTTCATTTACTGGTTTGCCTTGGAAGATAATCTTCTTAACAACTTCAGTAAACTCACCTGCCTCAGCAGACATTCCTACAGCAGCAGTCAAGAGTCTCCAAGTTTCAAATCCTTCTCCACGAAGTTCTTGAATACGATACTCAAAGGCATCAGCATCTTTACTAGGTTGAGATGTGACGGCATTCACAAACTCAAGATATGCATCAGTGTTTACTTTACTCATAAGTCTAATTTGGGTTGTTCGGATTGTTGTATTTGTAATTTTTGTCCTTGGACTTCAATGTATTCTACCTCTGCCCAACTACCACCAACACCACCGTCCATATTGACAACAATATCTTTAGTTGGTAATTGATTTTGTGAAAATGGTTCTGCATCTACAATTTCATAGACTGGTTTGAATTGATAGAAATGTCCATCCCATCTACAGTTTCTCATGTTAACAAGATTTACAGCATCTCGATGAGCACCGCAATCAGCAATTTTTTGACCACGTGGATTAAATACAGAATACATTAGAACTTGAATCCATCAAAGGATTTTTTAGCATTGTGTTCCTCATCATTATACTCCTCATCCTGCCCACTGTCAAGGATGTCATTCTGGGCAGATTGCTCACAATCATATAAACGCATCTTGGCACGATCAATACCAACTACAAATCTTTTATTTACATTTCCATCATTGTATCTGTTCTTCAATTGTTTCACCATAATTTGTCCGAGTTGTTCAAGTTCCTCAGTGCTAATAAGGGCAAACATAAGATCAGCAGTAGCAGGGAGACCAAAGGACTCACTAGTGTCAGTAAGGTCAACGTCAGAGCTACCATAACCAGAACGAGTGGTCTGGGTGGCAGATACGATAGGGACCGAGGCTTCGCAAGCCAACCCTCTAAGCTCTTCTGCAATAGACTTAATATATGAATATGAATTGATAGAGCCACCCTGGCGATACCGTGAGGAAGCACATATATTAAGGTAATCAATGAAAATAATATCAGGTCTAAATGACTTCTTAAGTGCAAGCTCATTAAGAAGTGCTCTGAAATGTCCACTATGTGCGCTCGCAGTTGGGTATTCTTTAATTATAAGTTGACCTTGTGTTTTTTGTGCAAGTTTTGTCACCTTATCCTCAAACATAACTTTAGGCAGATTACTTATCTCCTGAATTGGTACGTTCAAAAGGTTTGCATCAATACGTTCAGCAATTTTTTCCTCTGCCATCTCCATCGTAATGTATAGAACATTTCGTCCACTAAACAAAACTGAACTGGCCATATGGCACATGAACAAAGACTTACCAACACCTGTTCCTGCTAGTGCAATATTAAGAGTCTTATTGGGAAGACCACCCTTTGTAATTTTATCAAAGTACTCAAGACCAAATGGAATTTTATCTTCTTTCCGATTGTATGACTCAAATCTTTCTTCATAATCATTGAGGTAATCATGACCAACATGATTATCAAAACTTACACCGAGAGCATCTGAGAGGATATTGGGAATAGCATCACGATTCTGTTTCTCATCATTACCATCGGCAATATGAATAGATTCCATAAGTGCCAAATAAATGGCACGATCACGACACCACTTCTCAGTAGTATTAATCAACCACTCAAATTCACTAGAAGAATCTTCAAGTGATTGAACAAGAGTTATGATATCTTTGAAAGATGAATCATTAACATCCTTTCGGTTTTCAATTTCAATACAAAGAATTTCTTTACTAGCAAGTTTATTATACTCATTAATAAATTTTGAAATCTCTTCATATACAATTTGCTCAGAAGATTCTTCAAAATATTCCCTCTTCAAAAAAGGAATAACTTTTCTTGCATACTCTTCATTGTTCAATAGATTCTTCAGAATCAGAATTTCTATCTTGTCCATAACTAAATTGAAATGATATGCTAATACGTTTGCGGTTTGGTTCCTTAAAAGGATTCACAGAGTGGACTAGGTAAGTCGGAAATAAAATAAGTAAACCAGCAGTTGGGTATATGTGCATAGCACTTACCGTATGCCATTCGTCTCTCACTGGATCTAGATGGATTCTTTTCCCATGATTAGGATCATAGAATGTAAGTGATCCTCCGTCAACACCATTACAGGTTTGTGGTTGTAACCAGACAGTTTCTTCGTGATAATTATAGAAAGTCTCTTCACCATCTAACCATCCTATTGGATAATATATTGCGGAGAGAGAAGAAAGATTGTGTTGGTGAGGAAAGTTAATATCACCAGGTCCATTAATGTTTGCCCACAAATCTGAGCACTCCAATCCCTTTGCCCATCCACAGTTATCACAATAACTATTTGCAAATCCTGTGACAATACTTTTGAGATTTATAAAACTTTGATAGTCTTTCTCTATCCCATATTTACTGTGCCATCCACCAAAATTACTTTGAACAATTCCTTTCGGATCTTTTTCACATTCAGTTGCAATATCAGCAACCAATTGCTCATTCATACCATGAACAGACTCAGTGAAATTTAAAGTAAGAACTGGACTTGCAAATAATCCATGCATTCCAGGAAAAACTTCAACTGACCGATCTTCTGGTGCTGAGCACTCACAATCAGTTTCCATAACTAAACTCCTTCTTTGCGATTGCATCAAGTTTTTCCATCACCTCTGGTGTGAAGTATGCTTCTGGGTCTTTGTAAATTGCTTTAGCATAGACTTTCTTACCGTCTATCTCATAACGACCTGCAACATTTTTCCACAGACCTCCCAGTTCACCCAACTCAAGAAGACCAAAATATCGATCGAGACCACGCTCATCGTAATACAGACGAACTGTAACATCTTTATTCTCCTTACTTAAACGCGACTTAGCAGTCTTTGCTTTGATAAGGTTTCCAATAACTTCCGTTCCATCCTTCTCTTTCTTTTTGCTGAGATGGATGATTGTAGAAGCAGCATACTTGAGTCCACTACCTCCTCCCATTTCTTTAGTTGGTACATAAGAACCGATGACATCATAAGTGTGGTTAGTAACGATCATTGGAATTTTTGCTTGACCCAACTTGAGTGTAAGCATACGGAAAGCACCTTTGATAAGTTGAGATTTCGTCATATCACGAACCTGCTTATCGTTCAGTGCATCTGTAATCTCCTTCTCAGTGGATAGCATACCTAAAGAGTCTAACACAAACATCAGTGGTTTGCGGTCGTCTACAGAATCTTTTAGGTATCGATCAACAATCCTGAGTGCCTTACTACGAAACTCCTCGATAGTAACAACATTCATCACAACAGTACGTTGAAGATCTACCCCACGACTTGAGAGTAGAGACTTGTTAACAGCGGCTTCAGTGTCAAAATATATGCACATACCGTCAGGATTAGTATCCAGGAAGTTTTTGACAACGGCGAGACTGAAAAAAGTTTTTCCAGTACTAGACTCGCCAGCAATGGCAGTAATCTTATTCCCAGATACACCACCAAATATGCTACCTGAAACAACTCCGTTAAAGATGTACGAACCTGTGTCCACGTAAGTTTCTGTTTCATCTATGTCCGATGCAATTTGTGCGTATTCATTGCCAATCTCTTTAACAACATCCTTTAAAAAATCCATTAGTCCAAGTCCTCTCTTTGATAATACTCTCTATCCGATATGAGATTAAAACTCATAGTTCTCCTCTCCTCAGTTGTTTTCATTGGATAAACTAAATGACCCAACCACGATGGGAATAACATAAGTTTACCAACTTCTTGGGATGGAGCATACTCATCATGGGAAAAGGGTGCATTGCAACCATAAATGAATTGTACTCTCCCATTATTTCTTCCACCTGATTTGTAAGATTCTCCATCACTATCACGAGATCTCAATTGCTCAGTTTCTAAATTACGTGGTATTTTCAAGAAGACAATACCAGCAAGATCAGATCCATGATCGTGAAGTGGAGTGAAATCACCAGCATAATATCTATTCACCCAAGCATCAGAATACCTAAGTTCATCTGAATGTTTAAAAGAAGGATCCCTATCCTTCCCACCATCAATGATTGATAATTTTACACGATCATAGTTTATATTATTAGTTACCGAATGTTCAACGTAATAATCTCCAAGTTCTTCCACAAATTTTCTAAATCCAATTTCCTCAAGAAATTCTTCCGTAAAATAAACTACTTCAAAGTCCCTAAGAAGAAGATTTGGAATGTTCCCAGTTGAAGAACAATACTTTTCCATCTCTTTAGGATCGGAACATACCTCTTCAGTTTTTCGATTAATGGCATCTACCATAGATTTTGGTAAGTCAGTCTCCATAATAAATGGACCGAATGGTTGATGTATTTTTACAGATAATTTCATTGCCAACGTTTTGTTTTTAAGTATTCAAGAATATCATTACGAACATCCATAAGTTCATTATAACACTTTTGATTGTGAGCACACTGCCTTAATGCAGGATCTGGTTTAAGCACAGACTCAATAAAGAGATCTAATCCTCGATTCCATTTGTCTCTTTTAGATTCTTCATCATCAATGGTGTGTTGGTCTCTCATACGAAAAATAATTCCAAGTTTACAGTTTTTTCGACATTCCAACCAATCGCATCAAGAATTGCTTTCAGTGGTTCGACAAAGGACTTCTCAAATTGTAAGTCATAGTCTATGTATTTGTCAATTCCAAGTTCATGTGGAAAATCCTGAATGAAAGAAATTACGTTCTCATGGATTGTATTTGGTTTTTTCAAATACAAAAACTTAATCTTTTCACCATTATTAATCAGAGAATATTTGTGATCTAGTTTATTCTTCTTAATGTAGTAATTGAATAGAAGAGATCCTCTTACATGAATCGGTGTTCCTTTAGAGTAGATATTAGAATGAGACTTATACTTGACAACATCAGATACAGAACGAGGAAAAGCAATCTCTTCTGGTCTCATCTTTTTAAACTCTTCCCTAGACTTATCAATAAAGTCAATTACTTCCTCTTCCGTACCATTCATCATCAACTTTAGACCATCCTTAATCATCTTACGACAAGGTGCTGGAGTTGATGACTTGACTGCTTCAATACCCATAATCTTGAGTTTGGGTTCATCATAACGAACACCCTCACTATCCCATACATTAAGAATATATCTCTTCTTAGCAGTCCAGATGCCACGCTCAGCAATGTTCTCCCGTTTCATTTGCATCTTTTGATCATATGCCGAAACGTAGTCCGCAAGGTTCTGGTAGCAGGTATCAATGTACGGTTCCAGTTTTTCCTCACAGACCTTATTAAGTATATCCACAATCCGTTCTTTGTTGCCAGACTTAGCAGCAAAAAATTTATCAACAACAGGTCCCATATTAAGATAGATAGAATCTGTGTCTGATGCAATGACGTAATCCTCCGATTCTGTTTGCAAAAGAGTATTTAGATATTCATTCATCTTATTCTCAATCCATCGGATACTTACTTGTCCTGACAGGGTAATTGCCTCTGCATTGGCAAGTTTGTAGTACCTAAAATACTGATTACCGATAGCGCCATAAGCACTGTTAAGAGAGATCTTCTTAGCCATTTGGATATTGTTGCAACGTGCAATCTCTTTCTCCAATGCTTTAGTTGGTGTTTTTTCATATTCTTGCTTTGCCTTGAGCATCTTTTTCTTAAAGATGACACGATCACCGTACATCTTCTCCATGAGTTCTGGTAAGAACCCACGAACATCTTTGCGGTACATGGCTCCATTAGGACATACCGCATTATCCTTATACAACTCAAATGTTATTTCTTCATTAAGGATTCGATCAACGTTAACCGTTGGATGTTTTTCATCGAGTAACGTCTCGGGAGAGATGTTGTACTGCATAATGAGATGAGGATAAAGAGAGTTGAGGTCAAAAGACACAACCCAATCATACTTTCCAGGAATCGGTTCCTTGACATATGCTCCTGCGTACTTTTCGTTTTTGCTGCCTCCAACTTTGGGAGGAATAACAATATTCTTTCTCTTCAAATAGTTATAAATGATGGCATCCCAAGTCCGTACTTGATAGAACACATCGTTATAATTGACTTTGGCTTCGTATGCCATAGTGATTGCGAGTTCAATGAGTTTCATCTTGCTTTCCAGTCGGTCAACAAGTTCAACGTCAATGATGTTGTACTCTACAAACTTCTGCCAGTTACCAGTATAGAAGTCTTTGAAGGTGTCAAACTCAGAGTGATCAAGTTTCTTCTGTCCAAGTTCTACATTAGCAATATGATCTAGACGATAGGATTCCTGTGCCTTATATGTAAACTTCTTGTACAAGTCCATATAGTCTAGTTGAGAGATACCTCCAACATCATATGAGATCTGATCTCTACCCATAATCTTCAACTCATTCCGAGTTACAAGACCCCAAGGTGAGAAACGTTTCATCTGCTTCTCACCCAAGACACGATCTAGTCGTCCACAGATATATGGGATATCATATAGTTGACAATTCCAACCAGTAATAACTTCGGGAGGATTTACATCCCACCAATCTAAGAATGACTGGAGAACTCCACGTTCTGTACTACAGTGGAAATATTTTACATTCTTTTGCTTAACTTCAAAGGGTTTAACACCCCATGTCATAATTTGCTTTGTAGAATAGTCCTGAACCGAGATACACAAAATTTCTTCTGAGCAAGAAATTGGATCGGGGAATCCATACTCAGAAGAAACTTCGATATCCAAAGTAACTAGTTTGATCTTACTGATATCAAACTTCAGTTCTTCCTCTGGATACTTATCGGAAATATATTGACAGATATATCGGTCATTACCATAGATGGAAAAACCCTGAACATCTTCATACTTTTTATAAAAATCTCTGCAGTCACGAACTCCACCTGGTTTAATAGGTTCGACATATTCACCTTCCAAAGTTTTATACTTAGATTTGCCCTTGGAAGGAACAAAGAGAGTTGGTGAAAACTCTTCTTTGTACATAACAGACTTACCATCCTCATAACCACGGAACAGGAATTTGTTCCCGATCATCTGAACATTGGTGTAGAAATTCATAAAGTAGTTTATTTCAAATGTGTAGGGTCAGAACTCTCATTCCAACAAATCGTTATACTTTTCAAGTAAAGTGGGTTTTGGATTTACCAATGTAAGAATTTTATCCGATGACATCATAAATTGATTATCGGATGTAATGTTAATTAACCAAGGTTCTAGTGTTCCATCAGAATTGATCATAAATGGTTCTGTCAATTTACAATCAGGTTCTCCAATGTCTGCACCAGTTTCCTCAATTTGACTAATCAACAGCGTCTGGTCCATCAAAACCAAAATCTTGATCACTAACTTCTCCATAATTTTCATCATCCTTAGATAGAATTTGTTCTAGATATGCGGTTTTAAGTTTATCGATTGGATCCACAAAAGTCACAATCCAATCCATTGCAACTGGATAAACGGGTCCTTTCCCGAGTGGAACCCATGGTTGAAGTGAAATATCAAAAGTTACCTGTGGTAGATTTTCAGGAACTTCAATATTTTTCATGCGAACGATGCATGGTTTCTTGAAAAAGTATCCTACAACTTTTGTATTTTCACCTTCACCATGATGCATTTCTTTTACATCGGTGACAACTTCTTCACCAGATTTTAGTATAGCAAGTTTTACGGTCATAATTTTAGATTACTCCAAGTCATTTTAGCAATAAAAAAGAGAGGTGTCAACTGGTTTGTGCCAGTTACCTCTCCGTCTGCGACGACGATACGTTTTTATTTATTCACCTTCTCATCTCCTGATTGTGTCATCATTGCTGCACCAACAAACGATGCAGCCAGAATAATAATCGTTGCTAATAGTGCCATGAGTACAAATGCTTACTAGATATATATTTAGTCAATAATAAGCAGTTTGTCAACTTATGATTAGGATTTACAGATAAACCCTTCTCTTGTGTGCCTCTGGTACTATCTTTCCAAGTGTAATCCTCAGAAGCCCATCCTCAAAGCTAACTGATCCAACTTCCGTCTCGTCACTGAGTGTCCAGCACCTTGTGAAAGATCGTTGAGCCACTCCTCTATGGACGTAATCCGTGCCTGTTTCTCCATCCTCTCTTTGTCCCTCGACAAAGAGTTTACCGTCTTGTGTGTAGACATTTACTTGCTTCTTTTTAAATCCTGCTAGTGCCAGTTCTAATACAGATTCTGTGTTACTGACCTGTATTAGATTGTATGGAGGATAATTCGATGTCGTTTCATGCAACGAAAACAGACGATTGAAGTATTCATCCATACCAATACTATTCCTATTTATGCGGTCTAGCAGTTGATCTAAATTAGCGGCATTAAACTTTGCTAAGTTGTTCATTGTACTTCTCCTTATTAAAGCGAGATTTGATTGTGTGGACCCCGAAGGCATCCATGCTTATTTATAGCACACTCCCAAAAATCGAAGGTTCAGAGAACCGTACCTTAACGTAGGGAATTCAACATCTCATGGTTGATGATCCCATCATAATCATTACCTATGGAGAAATTAAATGAAATTATAGTTTTTCTTTTTGATAAATTTGTAGTACCTCTATGAGCAACGTGTGCAGGAAAAAAGATTATATCACCCTCTTCAACATCAACCAATTGCTTAGTATGATCATACGGAGAAACTAATTCTGTTTTAGAACTTCCGTGAGGAAACTCCAAATAATAAACACCAGTATACTGCTCACCATGAGTATGCCAATCATGCATATCATATTTACGATACTGCTGAAACCACATCTCAATAACTTCTATTGAAAGATATGGTGTTATTGTAAGAAACTCATCAATCACATTGCTGAAGTGAGGTTCAAATATTTTAATCCATTTTCTGGACATATCTTCTGCACTGCACCAATCAAATCTAGAAATACTTTCAAATCTAGTTTCTACTTTTTCTAAAGTATCGCAGTCTGCTTTATCAATTTCAAAGAGAAGTTTATCCTTAACAAGATCATGATCTTTTATTCTCCCCTTAAAAATAAAATCTTTGAGGAGAATTTTTTTCATGCTTCTTCCTTTTTCTTCTTAGATCCGATATTATACTTTTGCTCTAGTGACCATTCACCTTTCTCTTTATAAGCAATAACCTTAATCTGATTGAGTGGTGCAATGTCCATAATCTTTTCTTCTTCTAGTAGTTCAACTAGTCCCCAGTCAACAAGAAGTTTAATAATTCTATTCCTGCGTTGAATATCATTTACAGTAATGTTTGCATATTTTCCGTCAAGGGCAAACAACTCCTTGAAGTGGACAATATAATACTTACCTTGCTTATGCAAGATATGACATGATTGGTACAGTTTCTTTTCTTTCCGAGAAGCAACTCCAATTCGTGTCAGAGTCTCACGTACCTTCAGGAAGTCATCTGGTTCTCGAAGACTGATCTCAACCATCATAGAAGGAGACCAAGTAACCTGAGGTTCAATAATTTTAGTCATTTTTTTCCACCCTTTTCAATCTTAGATTTGATAAAAGTAATTTGTTCTTTGGAAAGAATTCTTAAAGCTTCTTTTGATTTCTCGTTGGAATATCCATAATATTGTTTAATGGCATCCAGATCATCAATTTTCTCTTTACGAATCCAAGGAGAGAATCTTTTCTTTTTCCTCAGACTATTTAGCAAAAATGAATATTGCATATCTTTATCTAAGAAATGATACCTATTCATTTCATTAGCAAACATAATAGCATCAAGGTGCCCAGACAAGCACTTGTTTATGATGAAGGGTGGGTATTGTTTAACGGAATCGGGGTCTTCTTTAATAAGGTTTTCCTTATTAAAGTTTATTGAGTTCATCCAATCTTTCAATTCCATTGTTCCTCTAGTGGTGTAAGTGGAGTAAGAGAGTAATTTGTAACCAGAAGTTCAGTCTTCACATTATCCTGAGTATTCTTGTCACCACGATGAACCATAGAGTAACGTAGTTTCCAATACTCAAGATAATATTCCTTATACAACTCAAGGAGACGATCATTCACGTTGTAAGTAATCATGAAGTCGTGAGGACACTTATATACGTTTTCAGCAAATACCTCGTGATCAAACGATCTGTGCATCTCACGATTCTTTCCATACAGAAAGTCTTTGATGTCATAAGGAGGATCAAGGAATACAAAAGTATTCTCAGAACCATCGGCATTCATTACTTCAGAGTAATCAATATTAGTAATCTTCCAGTTCTTGATCAGTTTAGAAAACTGTGCAAGTTTATCTGCACCAACTAAAGAGAAGTTGGAATTGGCAGCAGTTCGAGAGAAAGAACTGTTCTCAGTCAATCCCGAGTAACTGCACTTATTCATAATAAAGAAGGCACGTGCCTTCTGGAAATTATCGTAAGTATCAATCTCAGCAGCATACTGATTGAATAGTTCCTTAGCAAACTTATCTTTCTCTTCTTGAGTGCCACTCTCAAGCATCTTCTCTTTCTGTTCCCTGACACTCTCAGAGAGGTCTTGACCACGATCCCGCAGTTGCACCCAGAAATTGTATAGGGGCACATACAGATCATTCACCCAGACAGGAATGTCTGGATTCTCTTTGGTCACATCAATTGCAATAGATCCACCACCAATAAATGGTTCACGATATTCAGTGATGACTTTGGGATACCATTGAGAAAGAGTCTTGATTGCTTTGGACTTGCCTCCAGGGTAACGGAGAGGAGTCTTCAATGCTTTCATAATAAAATAAAAAAATCAGAGGATAAGTTTTTTCTCGTCGGGAGTGACCAGTTTACTTCCGAAGATCTGATTATACTTGTTCTTAACAGAAGAGTCAACGTTGACAACGTAAACAATGAAGTCCCGTGACAATTGAATATCAGGTTCCTCCTTATCGATAACTGTTGCCCATGGAGCAAACCCAACATTCTGAGCACTAGGTAGAACTACTAGACCATTCTTAATGGTAATAGTATTCTCATCTTCAGTGACTACTTCTGCAATCACTTCTTCACCCGTAATAATACGGAGCAGTTTTACATCAATCATAATTAGTAAAAATTAGGTGTATCAGATTTGTGGAGAAGAACTCCATCAACGTTATTCAATAGTTCTTGCACACTTCCGTGCAGAACTCGATATCCAGTTCCAACATAAAGTTGCCCAAGAACAACTGCTACGGTAGCAGTGCCCCAGAACACATAATAGAATCTAGACTTAACTTGTGCTTTTAATTTTGTTTTTTTCATTTGAATTTACACTCTACCATAATTTCAGTTAGTGCTGCGAGAATATTAATCTCCTGATCAGCAACAAAGGCAATCTGATACTGATACTTGGCAATGATTAGAACTGCTGCTGCAAGAGAAGGTCCATCAACAACAGATGCAAGACCATCATAAACCCTACGAAGGATTAGATTAGGATCATTATCTAAATTAGATGTAACCCATTTTCGGACATAACCAAAGTCTTTGACTTTCAAATTCTTGATTAAATCTTCAACACTTACATCAGAGAACTGAGCAAGGATAGCACTATCAATCTTACCTGACACTGAGTATCTTTGACACTCATTAAGAACACGTCTCCAATCAGGAAAGTGCTTATTGATCAATTCTACCAGGACCTTGTTATCATATTCAACACCTTCTGCAACCAAGATTTGTTGGAGACGTTTGAAGAAGTTTGCTGCAATTCCCTGTCTTTCTTTTCCCTTAATTCCAAACTCGACGACGGCGCATCGGGAGTGGAGAGGTTCAATGATTTTATTTTTGAAATTACAGGTGAAGATGAATCTACAGTTGTTATAAAATGTCTCAATATTTGCCCGTAAGAGGAGCTGTACATCATGGGTTGTGTTGTCAGCTTCGTCAATAATGATGACTTTGTGCTTTGCTTCAGTTGCCGAAAGTGATACGGTCGAAGCAAAGTTCTTTGCTTGGTTCCTAACTGTGTCCAGAAATCGTCCTTCATCAGATCCGTTGATAACGTAATAATCTACACCCAGTTGCTCGCATAGTGCCTTTGCCACTGTGGTTTTGCCACAACCAGCTGGTCCAGAAAGAAGCAAGTTGGGTATTTCTTGCTTATTTAGAAAGTCCTTAAACATAGTTTTAGTATGCTCAGGAAGAATGCAGTCATCAATCGTCTTTGGTCGATACTTCTCAACCCAAAGAAAGTCAGTCTTTTTCATAATTTAATCCAGGTCCTGTCCTCAAATTTTAATTCACTATCACTATTAATCTCTGTTGGAAAACTAACAGATAATCTTTCAGTAATAGATGTTGCCCGATGTGGGAAAAATGCTGGGATGAATATTGCATCACCAGGTTCAAGATCACAATCAATAAAGGGATCTTCAGTTAAGGTCAGATTGCCATTGTCTCCTTTAGGATCACACAACCAATCATACCACACTTTGAAGTTTGTGACACCCTCACATTGAACAATAATATTGTTGTTATAATCAAAGTGAGTTCCAAATGGATGAACTGCATCTAGGTTCTTACATGCATACACATGTGCATCTACTGGTTTCTGATATTTGCGTTCAAAGACCTTACATAGACGATTTATTTTCTCTGTAGACTTTGACATATCGAGAAAATAACATACTCCATTGCGTATTGCATCACCTACAGTACTTGGTGGAAAACAATCGTTATCAAGACACCATGCAGTATCTTCCCATTTACAATTATCCTTTCCACCAAAATGAACTCGTTCATATGTAAGTAATGGACGAACATTTATAAGATATTCAAGTTCTTCCCATGTTAATAAGTTTTTATATAAGTTTTTTATTACCTTAGAAGTCATGAATAAAATGAGTTTGTTCTTTCAGTTCATCGGGTAGTTCTTCAGACCACATGAACTCAGAACTTGTTTCATCAAGAACTGGTTCAAACATCTCATCAACATCAACTAAGTAAAGAAGAGTTGGTGTATGAGTTGCTCTTGCATCTTCAACGTCTGGAAACATGTAGTTTGAGAATCCCACAAGTTTAAAGTTTGGGTAGCATCTTCCAACTTCTCTAATATGAACTCTTTCAGCAAGTTCTTGAATTGTTTCTCTAAACCTAAGTCTTCCTCCAATAACCCAGAACACACCCTTCACAGGTTCTTGTGTCCTTTTAATCAATAGAAATTTATTTTTATATCTAAACGCAAAGTCTGCACAAAAAATTGGCATAGACTTCATCATCTTTTGATAGTCTTCTTCTGGTATAAACATTTTCAATCCTCAGGATAATCAATAATAAATTTGTCTTTTAAGTGCCAATGAATATCATCATGTACTTGCTGCATTGCATTGTGTTTGATTGCCCAGTGATCATCATCATCGTTGATGAGGACAGTGACTTGGGTTTTCACATCAACTCTTAATGCTTTCATCGTAACCACTCAAGTTTACTTGTCCTTTAGTATACCACAACCATTCGGGTTTGTCCCCAAATCCATACCCTGTCCCTGATTATCTGTTCTTGGGCTCCCTTCATTTTTCTTTTCAGTCTTTTGAAATGTTGCTCTCTTATACCTATTAGCAAATATATCAGGACACCAATAAGTTACAATCCAATTAATAGTGGGATTTAATTCCATATGCTTTTCAACACTATGGTTCATACTACCTATTTGAACATATCCATCATGCATGAGACATTTACCATTCTCTAGTTCATAAAGATAAAGTGTTTTAACTCTTGTACAAGAAGGAAATTCTGTACGTTCATTGGGGAACTCATCTTTAGTATCCCAACCATATTGTTCTTCCATTCATACCCACTCTGGTTTACGATCTGGAATACGAAGATAATTATCTTTCACCCAGGGTTTAGATGAGATATACATCTTGTACTTATCGTAAATATCAATACCTTCATCATATTTAAACTCATCAGGTCCTGCAAAGACAAAGGGTGTTGGACCCTTCCCACTGCGACCTTGAGGGTCTGCTGTAGGAAGTATCTCCTTTGCCACTAGAAGAGTTTTCTGGCAGGTATGGATCTTACCATAACGAGCAGTATACTCATCACACATAGCAAGTCCATGAGCAAGCAACCATTGCCAGTTAGTCACAAACTCATTTGCCCATTTGGTGCAGGGATGATTACGAAAGGCACCCTTCTCAGTAGCATAGGGAGTACCGTCTGCTCTGGGAAGAGTGCCAAAGTTATGACCCCATTTGTCTGAACAAACAATAGCAAGCATCTGACAAGTCTCTAAGGGCATCTTGACAATGTGCTTATCGGGGAGAACCCTAGCAGACATCCAAGGACTAGGATCAGTTACAAAGATGTTCATAGTATTTTTGACATCGAGATTGTCAGGAGGAATGCTATCATTATAACCACATCCCAGGACTTTGTACGGACAAAATAAGGAATTGAAATAGTATCTGCAGCAAGATTTAATATAGCTCCAGTCAAAACATCGACATGGAGAATAATAAAGTATGCAACGATAACTCCAATACTTCCGATTATCCGTAAAGCAACGTCAGGAGTTATTTGTAGTTTGAGTTCAGAAGTTTTCTGCATTTATGATCTCTTGGTGAACATCCACTATGAATATATCGACCATCAAAGACAACCAAACGATTTGGTTTTGGTTCGATTGATTCCTTTATAGTAAAAGAATTAATATTATCTCCATCAACCTGAGTTCCACTATCCCTTTCATTAAAGATGTGGGTGTTACCATCGGTTTGGTTTATATAAAGAATTGCTGAGTAATGAAATTGTCCAGGATAATCCACATGAGGTCCATGAGTAGCACCTTCAGGATTTTGCATACACATATCTGCTCTGACTCTCAGAACTTCTCTTGCACCGAGATAAGACTTTACCTTTAGAGCAAAGGGATAAATCAAATCTCCGAGTGGACAAGTTGATTTATCATTATTGATAAGGAGATTAGAAAAACCTTGAGTAAATTTTTCATCTCCATTTATGCTGAATTTTTTAGAACTATGGTAAGTAGAGTCATCACTGTAATACCATGGAAAGGTATCATCGCACATGACTTTATTTGCGATATAGTCAAAGTAAGACTTATCTAAAAAATCATCAATAATCTCAACAAACTTAGTCTTCATAAGAAGAATCTGGTTCTAGGGCAATCCAATAGGTAAGGTTTTTATCAGAGTTGACAAACTTAGAAAGAAGTTTCTTAGAGATAGAAACTTGATAACTACCAGGAAGAATTTTGATGTTTTCTACTTTGAAGTTGAAACTAAAAATATTTTCTGTCTCACCGACAATGATAGAGAAGTCATTAGAAGTATCATTCTTACGGTCAGATACTACTAGTTTCACAACACCATTCTCACCAACAACAGATAGATCTGGAAGTTGATAAACAGCAGATGCCTTAAGGAGTTTGTCTAATTGCTGAGTATTAAGATTGAAAGCAATCTCTTCAGATGTCAGAACAATATCCTTATCTGGAGGAGTAATGATCACATTTGGATCAGCAAAGAAGTATTTGGATTTCATCTTACCTTCACGGATAACCATGTAAGAATCATTCTCAATATCAAGTTCAGGACTCTGGTGAAGACTTAGACCATTAAGGAACTGATTAAGATCATAGATACCAAAGTCTTTAGGGAAGTCTTCATTTACTTCAACCTCGGCAAGAATGTTTTTCATCACACTGATAGTGCGTAGTTTCTTACCTTCTTTGAAGAGAAGAGATTGATTAATATTAGAAAAGTTTTTCAGAATATTAACAGTTGAATCAGAAAGTTTCATAATCACCTTTGGGTTGTTTGTGTAGACCAGAGAAATGGTAAAGAAGGACGCAATAATGAATTGCTTTTAAAATATCTTGTTTAGATTTTCCTCCCTTCTTACCAAAACGAGAAAGATATTTGATAGCATTTGATCGGCAGAATGGTTCTGCATCACCAATTGCTTCGATAAGATCTAAAGTTTGTGTTTTAGATTCTTTAGATGTGTAGTGTGCATTGTAAGTTTGAGATAGGTACTCACGAACCTCCTTCATAGTCAAATCCTCTTCATACTTCCAAAAACCATTGTTTGAAAGTTGATCAAGATTTAAGTCAATTCGGTCTTCACTCATAGATGAAACAGGTATGTTGATATTGAGGGTATCTCCGAAATCGATAACATCATTATCGTCGTAGATGGGTCGGTCGTCTCCTAGAGGACGACCATCATTATTAAAGAAGTTCATTTCTTCGTCACTAAATCCGTACATTTCGTCGTATAAAAAACTCCAAGAAGTCATAATATTCCTCCCAAATTATATCAGAAGTTGGTAGTGTTGTCAATTGTATTGATGCTATCATCAGATGTCATTTCAAAGTCAGCATCGATTTTGTCATAAAGTTCGATAAATGACTGCTTAGTCTCATCATCAAATCGTGCAGTGCAGACCTCAATTGCTTTTTCCTTGTTATCAAAGATGCTATAAGCATTAACGATATGCACTAGACGACGAGTACTGATAACTTCATCAATACCACCATCATAGAAGGTCTTACGGATGATGTCTGCCCAATCAACTAAACGAGACAAGAAGTTATCGTCAGTAACATTAAGAGTATCGGCAACCTTAGAAAGAATCTTTGATTCACTTGTAGGGGAAGGATATGCCTGCTCAAAGGTTACAGGGAATCTTTCAAGGAATGCTTCATTGAGGACATTAGTTCCGATGAATCGTCCATCCTCAGATCCCTTGCCTTTAGTGTTTGCAGTTGCGAATACATTGAATCCACTCGTAGGGTCAACTCTTCGTCCAACTTTCTTCAGAAACACACCCTTACCTTCTAGGATGGATTGCAGACAGAGGATTTTGTTACTTGCGAGATCGATTTCGTCAAGTAGGAGCACTGCTCCCCGCTCAAGGGCTTCAATAACTGGTCCATTGTGCCATACAGTATTACCATCGACAAGACGGAAACCGCCAATAAGATCGTCTTCATCAGTTTCAATTGTAATGTTTACACGAATAAGTTCTCTGCCCAACTGAGCACATGCTTGCTCTACAGAGAAGGTCTTACCATTTCCTGACAAACCAGTGATGAATGTTGGATAAAAAAGATTAGACTTGATAATTTTTTTAATGTCAGTGAAGTTCCCGAACGGGACAAAAGTATCATCCTTGATAGGAATAAGGTTCATATCTTCCCGATCGGTAGCAGGGATAGCAGCAGGTGCTTCATATGTGCGTTCAATCTCTTCAACTTTCTTGTTTGTCACTTCAAGATTCCACTTACCACGACTAACCTTACGATCAGACAATTTACTAGATACGGTCTGGTAGTTAGATCCGTTCATTGCACACCATGCACGAATATCGGAAGAAGTTACATTGTTACCGTATAATGCTTTAAGTGAAGTGACAACGTATTCTGGAGACATGGACATGTGTTTCTTTTGAACTGAAGTTATTATAGTATAGAACCAGGAGGGTTGTGCCCATCAGAGGACAGTTTGGAAAGTGGTACTCCTTTATGTTTTAACATACAGGCACTCCGTGCCCATGCCCTAGAAAGACTAGTGACATCAGCACAGAGTGTGTCAAATTTACCACAATAAGGACAAGATCTGTTAGTCATGCGATTAAGGAAACAAACTCATTAAGAACTTTCTTATTCGATTTTTTAGTCTTAAGGGATTTGACAAAAGCAGATTTAATCTTTGCCTTTGTTGCACCATCATCTACTTCAAAGTCTGTTTGACTAGCAAGATTAGAACTAGCAAGTCCGATATATGTATCATAACCAGAATTTTTAATCATAACGCAACGTTCTTTCTTCCATATAGTTTTCATAATTTCAATTTCCTCCCAAGAACTTCCATGAAGACGAATGAAAGATCCAGATTCACCTTTTGAAAGAACACGAATACCCACAAAATTTGTATTTGGAAAAGTATCTTTAAGATTAGTCAGCATCAAATTAGTGAATGAAACATATGCTGATTCATGATAGTTAGTAACTTTGTAAGTTGTACCAATCTTACGATCACGAATATAACAATTGGCATTAAGACGTGCAGTTCCAATTCGTAGTTCCTGATTTGGATAATCAATCTCAACATGACGACTACAAGGTGCTGCTTCACCGTCTGTCAAAACAATACACTGTACCTTTTCTAGAGAATATTGTCTCTTGAAATTGGGAATAATTTTATGCAGAGAAATGAGTGCTTCATTCAAAGGAGTTCCAGATAGACCCATACGAATAGGAATCGGATATCCAACGTATTTAGTTTGTGCGAATGCAATTCGGAACATAGTGTGCATTTGCTTATCAAGAATACGATTACTTACATTACTTGTAAGAATATTCATCATCGAGAAGACATCAGGAACTAGAAGCAATCCATCTTCCTTTTCATAATGAGGTTCTGGATAGACTAGTTTACCTGTATCATCGTAAACTCCACATCTGAACTCATTAGTAAATGCATATACATCAAACGGAATTGATACTTTACGACAGAACCAAATTAGATTAAACAATTGCTTCATAGTATCAAGCATAACGGTTCCCATAGAACCAGACCAGTCAAGAACAAATAAAAGACCATGATTCTTTCCATCAGGAAGAACAGTTACTTTCTTGAAAATGTCTTCATTGTACTTATAGGTGTGGAGTTTAGATGTATCAAGCACACCAGTCTTGGATACGGCGGCACGAGCATATGCAGCAGCAGACTTACGGCATTCAAATTCTTTAACAAGATAGTTTACTTCTTTCTGTGCTGATTTTTTAAAGTCTGAGTATGAAGTGTCTGCCCAATCAAAATGGTTTAGGTCTCCACCATCAGTTTCATAGTTAGACCAAAAGGTATCGATATGATTATGAATATCAGAATTAGATGAGATTACTGTTTTCAGATCCAAATCTGGAATATTTAAATAGGTCAATTCACTATATGGATTATCTGCTCCACGATCATCAATAAGATCACTGATAGAATCTTCAAGATTCTCTGCAGTTTTTACATCAAGACTAGAAGATCCACCACCAGATGATGATGATGCAATCTCTGGCATAGAATCTTCACCAGATTCACCTTCAGAAGACTCGGTTGATTCTGTGTCTAGTTCACCATCACTAGAATCAGAAGTATTTTGATTCTCAGCAGAATTTGAAGATCCTTGAGTAGGAGCAAGGGAGACCTCACTCAAGTCTTCCTCTTGCTTTTTCTTACAATAGTTGTATAGTTCTTCGGCAACAACCAGAACATCAGCAAAAGTCTCGCAATCAGAAATTGCTTTGATCAAACGACTTTCTTCTGGATTGTGAACAGGAATATTTACATAGTTACCAATCTTGAAGTAAAGATTCGCACGATCTGCAAGATTCATTGAAGGAATATCTTCATTCTCTAGTGCAAAGAAATCTTCCTCAGAAAGTTCTCCATAACCACGATAAAATGTTTTAGCAAGTCCTGCATACTTGCGTTTCATAAGTTTCTCAATTCTAGCATCTTCTACAACATTGACAAACTGTTTGGGAGTATCCCAATCCCATTCATCAGGAGTGAAGAGAGCATGTCCAACTTCATGAGCAACCAACATATCAAAAACACACTCAGATGCTTTCTTCCACATAGGAAGTGTCAGAACCCGAGTGTGTACATTGAACATTGCAGTCTCAACATGACGATGCTCAACCACCAAATCTTCCATAGCAAGAAGTTTAGCAAGTTGACTCTTCACTTCAAAGTTGATGGACATGCGTGTTTGTCTTAGATGTACCTATTATAGAGGCAACACGGCCTTAGACTGCGATCTTTGTGCCACTTTATAAACCGTCACAGGGTCGTCCTTATGTCTAAGTCTATGGCAATTGGAACAGATCAAGACACATTTGTCAATTTCTGCTTGGACAATCTCCATAGAGTATCCATCTCGGAGCAACATACGAATTTCATCTTTTTTCAATTCTGGTTGCTCATGATGAAAATCCATACAAATTGGATCATATGTTTTTCCACAATCTTGACAAGGTTTTCCAGTTTTATAATTGGTCAACCATTGCATTCTGGCTAGGACTTTAGTTTTTCTTGTTCTTTTTGGCATTTTATGGTTCGTATTATTTTAGATTTGGATATAGAAATTGATAATACCAAGAATAGTCTCTTAGCATTTTGTTTTGAGATTTCCGTTTTATCAACGGAAACTCATAGGTTTCTTTTTTAGAAACTACCTTAGGGCGTATCGTATGATCACCCCAAGGTGCATATATCGAATCATTATAATGCCCTTGTCTTACATCATTCAAATCATTCTCGTAATCATCAGCACCGATAAAGTCATAAATGCTAGTTAATACTTTTTGAGGATTTTCCATAAAGTCTTCATATCTAACAAACTTAAAGTTCTTTAGATATTTTCGTTCACAATCTAAAATTTCTTTCAATGCAAAAAGAGGAGTATGAATCATGTCTTGCTGCATATATGATTCAATTCTCCTATCCATCAGATCGACATCATTAAACTCTTCTCTAGAATCAAAAGGGTAAAGTTCTTCTGTAGAAGGTCCCATAATTCTATCTTCAGTCTCAAGTTTTTCCATGGATGAAATAACTCCACGCAAATCTCGAACAAGATAAATTACCTTTGCAGATGGGACAAGATTAAAAAGAAGATCAAAATCTACTGCCCAACTTCTATCTTTATCAACGTAGATATTAGTATCACACAAATTTTGTAACCAAGATGATATTCCTGCTCGCATGAAAGAGTTGTATAAGAACTTCATCTCTTTCATTGTATGCTGAGTTTCGGTATATACCTTTTCAGAATGCTGAGAGATATTCGTCAGAATAATCGACAAGCAAGAATCCATCTCCACAGTCATATCTGGATGTTGTTGCAAAAGACTACCTAGAAGAGTTGATCCACTTCTAGGTAGTCCTGCTAGAGTTATAAATTTCATGATTCAACTATCTGCGAAAAATTCTTTCTCTTTTCAAATTTAATGACTCTATCAAACTTATCATGTAGAGATTCTTTGTGAGAAATAACAAAGATGTTAGCATCTTTAATTACAAATCGAATAATTTTAAGAAACTCATCTGTACCAAATCCATCAAGTGATGAGTCAAAAATTTCATCCATAATCAAAAGATTAGTACTAGTAGAGTTTTTAATCTTAGCAACTTCTCTCCAAGTAAACAATAATGCTAGGTCAATACGTTGCTTCTCACCTTCAGAGAATGAAGAATAAGAAAAGTCTTCATGAATTGGTGACTCTACAGATTCATTAAACTCTTCATCTAGTTTGAAGTTAATGTAGAACTCCATCATCTGCAGATACTTTGCTACCTGCTGATTTATGAGTGGAAGATACTTTTCAATAATCTTCGACTTAACTCCACTATCCTTTAGAAGTTCATGTAGGAAATCATGTCTAACAATTTTATCCCTATTCTCACTTAGACTATCAAATACGGTTTCGAGATTATTTTTGTATGTGGTTAACTTTTCCTTTTCTTCAGTCTTATTTGCCGACTGATCGTTTAAAGTTTTAATCTCAAAGTTTAGACTAGTTACTTGACTTTGTAGTGACGAGATTTTTGCACTATTGGAACTAATCTTACTTTGGGACTCCATAATAGATTTTGAAATATTGTCAAAAATTTTCTCACGAAATTCTTCAGACTTGATAGTTTCAATAAGTTGATCATACCCACTCTCCAATTCGGTTATTTTGTTATTAGTATTTTTAAGTCTTTTAACACGAAAAGACTCTTCTATAGTTTGCTCACACGTAGGACATGTGAGATTATCTGAAAAGAAATTCTTCTCACGTTTGATAGTATCCATCTTCTGTGAGATTTTACCTTTCAAGTTTCCAAGTTTACGAATTTTACTTTTCGCATCTTGCACACTTTCAAGTTCTTTTGTGTAACGAAACACATCCTCTTCAAATATAGAAGTGTCTCTATTAAGATTCCCAATATCACTATTGAGTTGAGAAATTTTATTGTTGTGTTTATTGATTATATCTTTATCAAGATTATCAAGTTCACTAATAAAGTTTTCTTGCATTCTGACTTTATCAGTAAAAGATTCTTTCTTCAGATTTAATACTTTAACATCTTCCCTATATCCCCTAAGTTGATCTTTGATGATGTTATTCATCGTAGAAAAAACTTTGATGTCTAGGATATCTTCAATAACTTCCCGTCTACCTGATGCTGGCAGTTGCATAAACGGTGTAAAATTACTGCTACCTAGAATTACGATCTGAGTAAAAGACTTATAGTTCATCTTGAGAATACTTTGCTCAAGATATTTTTGCTGATCATTAGCAGATGCTGCTTGATCTAGAAGTGTTCCGTCACGATAAATCTCAAAGACATTTGGTTTAATGCCACGAACAATGCTCCACTCTACTGATCCAATCCTAAAATCAATATTTACAACACAATCCTTTTCATTCGTAGTGTTAATGAGTTGTGGTTTATTAATCTTACGAAATGATTTTCCAAACAAAACAAAAGTCAGTGCATCAAGGATAGTTGACTTTCCTGCACCGTTTGTTCCTATAATTAAACTATTCTGACAATCATCAAGTTGGACTTCGGTAAATTGATTACCAGTTGAGAGAAAGTTTTTCCAACTAATTTTTTTAAAATAAATCATGTTCTTCAGGTGGAACTACTAACTCATCACTACCAATAATAGCATACATGTATCCATGTTGACTACATGTTTCAAATAACAACTCTTCTTCAACTTCCACGGATTTCATTTTCGGAGAACCACTTTCTTCTAACATCATAATAAAACGTTCAACATCATCATCATTTTCCCAAATGTATAGAACATTTTCACCATTATCGTCTGCTACAGAATATGCACCTCTGTCTTCTTCTCCGTCAATTACTACGATATACATGCTAGATCATTTCGCAAGCTTCCTGATACACCTCTGCGATAATTTTAGATAACTCTGATTTATCTAAGTCAATCTCAGACTCTTGTATGTACTTATTTAACAAACTTAAAGTGTTCTCAGATTCAATCTCTTCGATTTGATCTTTTGAATACCACCCATTAAAGTCTTGACTTTCTATAATTTTTAGATCTGCAACATTTGCAGTATAGAACTTATCAATAAACTTTTCAAAGTTTTTGTTGTTACTCTTTTTTCTGACGATGATCTTTACAATCATATCACGATACTTTGAAAAGTCAAATGTCTTATAGTCAGTATCTTCATAGTAAACATGATGAAAAATACTATAAGGGTTATTAACAAAAGTATGTTCTAAAGTTTCTGTATCGAATATTGTAAATCCACGTACATCATTTACATCGTTCCAGTAGATTTCGTATGCGTTTCCTGTGTAGTGGATGTTCCTATCATTCGATCTAGTGTGGTAGTGACCAGAGAAGACTTTGGTGAACTTCTCAAATAACTTGCTCTCATGACCATGCTCCATGATGCACTGTTTATTAGCAGCAAATCCTCGGAGTTCAAGGTGCCCCATCGCAATCTTGCTATCAGTCTTTTTAAGAAGTTTAAAAGTGGTTTCTTCATTTTCTTTATTAATCCATGGAATGAATGCTATCTTTAGACCATCGATAGTAACCTCAGATGGTTCTGAATAGACTTCAACATTTTTATATTCACGAAGTAAAAGATCTACTGCATTCACATTATTAGTATTCTTATAGAATGCAGTATGATTTCCTACTATGGTATGAATTTTACATCCCATACTTTCTAAAACATCGTAGTAATTATCCTTTGCCCACTTAAGTGAACTAAAATTAATACCAGTTCTGTTATCAAAGGTATCACCCATATCAACAATCGTAGTAATTCCTTCCTCTTTTAGATAAGGAAAGAATACATTATTATAGAACTTCAGAAAAAAGTCGTGAAAGAGTTTTGAATTCTTACGTGCTCCAAAGTGTTGATCTGTGATGAGGGCAATCTTCATACGTTATTTGAACCCATTCCTCTAAGTTTAGAATAGACAGCATCTTTGATGCTATTATAGTCCGAATAGTTGGAGTTGTCAACAGTGTTGTCATTCACAAACACCTGATCATATCCAGTCTTTTCTAAGATCTTATTTTTAATATCTAACTGCTTCTTTTCTTTTTGAATACGTCTCAAGAATGCGTAGTGAATAATCTGTGTGAAGTATGCAAAAGGATTTGTAGATTTCTCTGGATTGAAATTGTGAATGTACTGAATACAGTTTTCTACTCCATCAGAGATCATATCATCTTTAAAGATGTAGTTGACAAAGTTTGGTTTATATGATAAATGAGTTGCAATCTTAAGAAAGCATTCACCAAGATAATTTGTGATCCTAGGTCTTGGTTCACCTGCCTCTGCGGCTGCTTCACGTGCTTTTTTGTATTCTACAATTGCATCTAGGAAATCTCTATTATTTACATAATGTTCCGATTGTTTTCTTTTAGGCATTTCATTATTACCAGTAATTCAGTATGTACTCATTCTACCATAGCTTGACAAATGTGTAAACCATGTGTAGAATATCTCTGTTGAGGTTGATAGGAACGCTTTAGCTAACTTTTAAATAGATTTTCTAAGTACTTTCGAGTATCATCTACTGACGATAGATATCCCATTTTTCTACTTAGATTATGTTTTTGATGATCATCTTTTGATTTTCTACAAAAAGACTTATACATTTTAATTGTATGATTGTCATTACATTCTATAATTGTTAGGACATCTTCCATATTGATTATGATCATATCAGATGATGATGTTTTTAACCAAGGATCTATTTTATAACATGCTTGACCTCTAATTAAAATTTCATCAATCGTAACTGGATCTAATAACATGAGGAATGTTTTATCACCTTCGTTAGAAGGTGATACCTTAGAGAATATCTCCTCAGTATTTTTTAGTTTTATCGTTGCATAAAATTCTTCTTCCATTAATCTTTTAAATCGATGTTTATAATATCATAATTAAAATTTTCTTGATTATAGATTTTAATTCTTTCGATTAAGTGATTGAGTGTATAGTTTTTTAAACTTCTAATTGTACAGTCGTCTGCTATATCGTATAGAGTTGCTTTTGTTTTATTTTTACCTTTCCTTAAAACTCTTCCGATCGATTGTAGATTGCGGATTCTTGATTTAGACGGACTAGCAAAAATAACATTATGAAGATTTCTAATGTTAATTCCCGTTGAGAAAGTTCCATATGATGCTACTATGATCGCACTACTTTCATCCTCAGTTATTCGTCGAACTTCCTCTCTTTCCTCAGAGTCAACTCCACCATGGACAAAAAATACTTTTCGTCCTTCACTTACGGAACTATTTATCTTTTCAAAAAGAGGTTCACCATGTGCGGCAACCCGACTATAAAGAATCAAAGTATTACCTTCCAATCCTTTTGCGAGATTTAATATAAATTTATTTCTCTTTTCATGACCAATTAGGTATTGTATTTCATCTTCATAAGTATCAAATTTTTTTGGAGTATGTTTCAATATAAGACATCTAATCTCCAGGTCTGATACATGACCTTTCTCCATTAACTCAGATGTACGTGTTACTCTGTAGCATGGTCCAAACAATCCTTCCAATACCCACTTATGTGTCTGTGTTCCATCAAGTGTTCCTGTAAATCCATATCTATATTTCGTATGATGGAGATGATTCATAATTGTAATAAGAGACTTGCTTTTAAATAAGTGAGCCTCATCACCAATTACTACATCAAAATCTTCAAAATAACTACGTTCTAATTTATAAATAGACTGCCATGTTGTAACTGTGACAGGAAGATCTGTTTCTTTCTCACATCCTGCATATATCTTATGACAATATGAATCTGAATTCCATCCATAATCCCGAAAATCCGAGACGAGTTGATCTACTAGACTGGTCGTTGGTACGACTACGAGAATTTTTCGTTTCCTATCCACATGATATCTCACGACAGCGTAAATCATCAGACTTTTTCCTGACGCAGTTGGACTTAACAGAATCTTTCTGTTATATTTTAATGCATCATGAACTGCTTCAATCTGATAATTTCTTGGGGTCAATGCAGTTATCGAAGCAAGGTAATCTTTAACTCCTTCTAAACTAATCTCCTTATTAACTTCAAAGGGTTTTCCATAGTACTTATTTGTTACAAACTCATATGTGTAATTATAATTGCTACAAAATTCTACAAGTCTATGTAATAGACCTATGTAAAGTCTTTTGGTCCTCAGATCAAATAAGTGTATCTCACCATTCCAATTTCTCTTACGATACTGAGGCATAAATTTTGCCCCAGGAACTTCAAATTTGAAGTGATCTCGTAATTCGTATTCTATGTGTGGTTCAGTAGTAATTTTGAGATATACTTCATTACACTTTTCAATAATTAAATTAGCCATATCCAGCTTGGAATTTTAAAAATTCAATTGAGTTTTTTATTTGGTACGTTCGATTAGATATTTGTTTTAAGATACTATCGATGTAATTAATCATTACCACATAATATTCAATCTTCATACTGATAGTTGAGAGTCTCTCATCAGCATCAAGATACTTATTCATAGCATCTTTATCTCTTACTTTTTTGGGGAAAGGATCTTTTACATATACATCTGGGTCTGCCTTTCCAGAATAATATTCGTATCTTTCGTGTCTTACGTTTTTTCTTTGCTGCTCTGCTTTTGTTTTTAGCAATACTAGATTGTTTAAGATATCGTAGTATTTTGAATGTAGTACTGGAATTTTTAGTGATTCTTCGTGTAAGTTGTCAATATCAATCTGAGAATCTTTTTCCCACATTGATTTAATCATAGCAATGTCAAATGTCATACTCTAGAGTTAAACCTGTCGTTAATAATGTATATACTATACTTAAAAGTTACTGTTGCTGCGAAGTATTGAATGTCTGTATCCGTAGCATCAAATTCCATTTGAGAAAGTGAAGTTGGAAACATATCTTTGAATACTACGTTGTACTGTAAATTCTCAGTATTTGTTAAAATTTGTAGAGTCCCATCAGAATAATGATTCTGTTGATTTTGTGTAAATGGTTTCCCTAGCAAATTATCTTCATTTTGTAAGTCATATATTTCACTTAAGGATTCTGGAAATCCTAAACCTCGCATCCAATTTTGAATTTCTAAGTAATTCCCCAGATCTTCATCTACTAAAAATCTAATAGAAAGATCTTCAAAATCCATCATATCACCAGGAACTGGAATCATTTTTAAGTATGATCCTTGTTCTGCAACTCCCAAACTTATACCAGGAACATTTGCTGAGTTAGCAAAGTATGCAAGTTTAGGTGCTCTTGATATTGTAAATTTAAAACCAGTTGGAGCAAGAAAATTCCTATTTGCAATCTGTGTTTTAAACGCTGATGATGATACAGGCACAACGATAGAAATCCTTGGATACTCTATTTATCACTCTAATCCCATCAAGTATTCTCCGAGTGCTTCCTTCAATTGCTCAGGTGTTAGTTGTGGTTCTTCCTTCAGATATTTCTCTAAAACATATACACAATGATTTTTTATTGCCACATCACTAGACCACGAAAGTCTATCATTTACGATGTCTCTTGGTGTCTTTAGCATGGATTGATTTTCTGCTCTAGTATGTAGGCATAAAAAAAGGACCTCCGAAGAGGTCCTGTGAAAACTCTGTGAATAGAGATCACATGAGGTTCTTAACGGTTACACGTCTGTAGTAACGGTTAGAGTTGGTGGTTAGTCCACCGAGACCCTGATTGGTGCCTTCTGCGAATGGGTTAGCAACTAGACCATAACGGGTCTTGAAGCCAATCTTGGGCTGGAAGGTGTTCTCTCCAACTGCACGAACCATCTGAAGAGGAACGTATGGGCAGTAGAATAGACCTGCGTCATAAGGTGAAGAACCCTTATAACCAGCAACATAGTACTGATTAGCAGCACTGTTTGCAGAATATGGGTCAATGTATACACGGAACTTACCGAGTAGAGTACCAGCAAAGGTGTTGCCAGTGTCATCTACGTTAAGGTTTGCATTAAGTGCAGGAGTGTAATCGAGTACACCAGCCATGGCTAGAGCAGAAGCAACGTCTGCGGAACACATGATGATGTTGCCCTTTCCTCTACGAGTTCTTTGTGCGATTGCGTTAGCATCACGCTCGATTTGGAAGAGTAGACCCTTGAACTTCTCAACAGACCAACGACCATTGGAGTCGATATCTAGATCGAACTCACCAGCAGTTGCGGTGTTGACGGTAGCACCTTGCTCAGCAGTCTTGTAGATAGTTCTAATAACTTCTCTGTTGATTTCCGCAAGGATTTCAGTAGAGAGGATATTAGCAAGTTCTGCTTCAGCATTAAGACCATGAATTGCCTTAATGTCTTGTGCTAGTTCTAGGGAGTATTCTGCCTTGAGTGCTCTGGACTTTGCAGTCACAGTAACTTTCTCAATGCTGAATGCCATCTCGTTGAACTGATCAGAGACGCCGAGATTCTCAGCATCGTCAGTTCTCATGCCCTGACCAGCATTGTATGCTAGTTGATCGGCAGAACCAGTTGGGTTAAGGACGGAAGGATTGCTACCAGACTGTGCGGTAGTACCCATACCTGATGCAACACCAGACATTCCGTTGGTGTTGTCGAATCCAGAATCCTGTCCAGAGAAAGCAGTATCTGCTTCGTTGAACATTGACTCAGTTCCAGACTGATTGTTGTATCTGGAACGCATTGCGAAGATGAGTCCAGTAGGACCACTCATTGGTTGAACACCTGCGAGGTCATATGCGACCAAGTTAGGCATTGAACGTCTAATTAGTGAAATTAGAACGGGGTCGAAACCTGCGGTAGGACCACCAGCTGCGGATCCACCTTGGAATCCATCAGAACCAACTGCGTTGGTAGGTGCTTCTGCGAGGAATGAACCTGAGTTGTTAAAAGAGTTTTGCTCTCTTAGGAATTTTTCTTGGTTTTCTAGCAGGACTGCGGTCACTGCTCTCTTATGGGAATCTTGAATATTATCAAGACCCTGATGATCGAGAACTGGTGCCCACTTCTCCTGCAATTGCTCGGAATTGAACATTGAGGTTTACCTATTAAGTGTTTGTTTTTGTTTGATTAATATTAAATTCAGTTTTTAGCAAATGAAGAGAGTGTCTTCAGGTATGCTGCCATAGACCCAGAAACTACTTCTGGAGCTGCGTCTGCACCTTCAGATAACGTCTCGGTTTTTGCCTTTGGAGTTGCTTTAGTAGAGAAATAAGATTCTCTGAGCATTTCCAATTTTTCACGATATTTTTCTTCACTTTCAAACTCAACACTTTCAGCAAGTGAAGCGAGCTTTTCTTTCTGTGTCTCGGCAAGACCACCAGAAACTTGATCAAGAATACCCTCAGCAACAGTCTCTGCGAGACGGGAGTTTAGGGAAACATTCTTCTCAATTTGCTCGTTGAGTTTAGTCTCCATTTCATCAAGTTTTTCTACCATGCTATCAATTACATTATACTTTTCTTCAGGGATTGTTACATAATGAGTTTCAAAAAGATCCTTCATTCCAGAGAGGAAGGATTCAGTCATTTCTGCCTTAAGTGCATGTTCGATTGCGAGTTCGTTCTCGGACATCCACTCATCAGCAACATATTCTAGATAAGAGTCTGCTCTTGAAGTTAGACCCTCTTGGATTACTGCTACTTCTTCAAGTAGTTTTTCTTCGTATTGTACTTCTAGACCTTCTTTGATCTGTGCAACCTTTGCATTGATTGCAGTTTCAAAGATGGTTTTTGCTTTTTCTTGGAATTCTTCGGAGAGTTCCTCACCTTGAAGAAGTGCGTTAACATCTTCCTCCATATTATATTCAGCAACAACCTCAACTTCTTCGGTTGATTCTTCTTCGGAAACAACTTCTTCTTCAGTAGTTTCTTCTTCAGATACTACTTCTTCTTCCGTGGTTTCTTCTTCGGCAACCACTTCGTCAGTGATTTCCTCTTCTTCCTTCATACCAGCAGGCATTGCATCTGCTTTACCAGCAGACTTAGTAACAACATCTCTAACTTGCTTGAGTGTTGCGCCTGGTTCTTTGAGTTTTGCTGAATCATCGTCAGACTTATAATTCTCGGGAGTAGGACCACCGAGATCTTCTACAGAAGCAAGTTGAGTTCCAGGATCTGCCATTGTGGGCATTGGATCTGCTTTAGCAGCTCCAGAGTTAACAGCAGTACTGGATTGCTTTGTGCCTACTTCCATTTCCTGTAAATTGTTGTCACTAGACATTTGAGACTCTCCGTTTATCTTTTAGTAGATTAGATTAACTATATTTATTTATAAATTAATTATTTTTATGTAAGTACCACTACTTATAGTGAATTTAAAAAGTCATTGAATAGACTTAACTTATGTTCGTCAAGTGCTTTTTGATCAACTAGAGTGTTGATTCTACGTGCAGTTTTTACTGCAAGTTGCTCACGAAGAATTCCTCCTTCCCAAACCCATTCTTTTCCTTCCATAATTCCTGAAACAAAAGCATCAGGTGCAGAAGGATCGGCAACAATATCAGCAGCAGTTGCCAACATGAAGTCTTCACCAACTTCAGAATAACCTTCTTTAGTTGGACGAAGTGAACCAATACCACGAGAAGAAACTCCGAGCATCACACCTTCTTTAAGAAGAGACTCGGCAATTTTACCCATTGGTGTAGATAAAATTTGTGCTTTACCAATAAAGTCATTTCCCTTTTGCTCAAGAGAAACGATCTTATGAGAAACACGATCAAGATTAATAGTTGGACCATCTGGATGACCCAGTTCACCTAGAGCACGACCTTTAGTAATATGCTCATCAGTATATCTCTTCACCTCACGTTCCATTACGTTACGACGATATACTCTGCCGTTACGATTTTGCTGTTCGGTTTGGAGAAAAGGTCCTTGAATATAAAGAGTTTTCTTACCGTTTCTTGTTTCGGTAATAACTTCTACCTTTTCTATCTCTTCTCTAATTAGTTTCATCGTAAAAACGTGACTTTATTTATTATTTAGTTTCCTTAACCTTCTACTGATACAGAACTGCATCTTAAGGAGCTAGATCCACCACCAAGATATTGACCTGGTTCTTTTTTGATATAGATTGTTTCCCTGGGACTCACTGCATATCTTGCAACAATATCGTTTCCAGATGCATCATTAGCAACTCTGAAGTTCTGACCACCAGTGGAAAAACTAACTACCCTAACGTAAACTGCATCATCAATAGTGCTATATGACGTTGGAGTGTGAAGGGTTAACCCTTTTAATTTAATTGCTCTATTATCTGAAGACATTATTCTCTAGGTGATATTGGTGATGCATAGATATTTGAAGAAGCACCATGAATGAACTCTGCTGGATCTTTTTTAAGAATAAAAGATTCACCAGGTCCAATAATGGTTTTTGCTGTTGTAGTAGCATCATCGTTTGCAGTAGTTCTTACTTTAAAATCGTAAGCAGTTCCTGAATTGATATTTGTAATTCTGACATATGTAGCACTCTCGCAAGTACTATCATTGCTAGAACCTAACTGGAAATAGTCAATACTTAAAGTTCTGAATGGTCCCATTGACATGATACTTATTCCTCCATTGGTGATGATTCGTCTGATGAATAACCAGTCTCACTATTATCTAGTGGCATATCATCAGAGTCTGTAATCGGATATTCTTCTTCCATATTTATTCCTCCTCAGATTCAACTTCCGTCTCATCAAAGACTGCGTTTCCAATAGATGGTTTCAAAGCATCAATTTTTTCAGCACTTTTTGCAAAGAGCACATTTTTGATTTTGTCACTAATATTATTAGGTGACTCATCTTGTAGGATCATATCCATTAAATCGTCCATGATTTTTAAAGGGGTAACATTTTTATTTATTAGATCTCACCGTCTTTGAGATCTTTACCATCAATTTCTGGTGCTGCAGTTGCCTGAGCATCTGTGTTCATATCGGGTTCCATGACTGGTTTACCCAAATCACCACCACCTTCAGGTGCAAATGGCATTCCTGTTTGTGGATCAATTGATGCTGGATCAGGAATAACTCCTGTCTTAATTTCTTTATCGATAAGTTTATCTTGCTCGACGATTTCCTCATCAGTTTGACGAAGAATTTTTCTTCTTAGATAATCTTGTGAGAAATACTTACCAACATATGGTTCTGCAGTTGCAACCATATTAAGTCTTTCAGTCATCAACTCAGTTTCTTTAAGTTCTGAGAAGTGATTGTCATAGAGGAAGTCATATTGAATATGCTCACTCATCATCTCCCAATCTTCAGGAGTGACGATATTCTTAAGAATAAGTTGAGTCTTGAGCATATCACTGAACATATTTGAGAATCTTTTTCTCAAACGTCCAACAAACTTTGTGAACTTGAGTTCATCCCTGAGAATTTCAGAAGAACGACCAAGATTAAAACCACTATCACTATCCATTCTTGATGGTGGAACATTGAGTGACTGATATAGTTTCTTTTTAAAGTAATCAATATCAGTAATTTCACCAAGGTTCTGTCCACCAGGTAGTGTAGTAATTTCAGTACCACGACCACCTTCACGACGAGGCAACCAGAAATCTTCAAGCATACTCATATGCTTTTTGTCGTCACGAATCTCACCAGTGCTAGAATCATACACTAGTTTGTTACGATATCTACTCATAACGTCCCGCAGATATTGTTCTGCTTTCTGCTTGGGTAGATTACCAACATCAATGTAGAATATTCTACGTTCTGGTGCTCTTGATAGTCTATAGATTACAAGACTATCCTCAATCATTCTTAGTTGATTGAGTGATTTAATTGCTTTGTGTAGATATGAAAGTGTTGATCCCTTATTTCTATCTACCAGACCAGAAGTGCAATATGAAATTGAATCTTTTGAAATTTTTACACCCTTAGAATCATTCATTCCACCAGCTGCCTGGTTTGGATATTGAAGTTTTGGGGTGTACATGAAGTATTCTTCTACCTCAGGAAACACATAATCCATTGGATCTTCAGTGTTCTTTCTAACCAGAACATTTGGATTAGAGTTGTCCTTTTTGGTCTTACGAACATAACGCATTTTCATTGCGTCAATATAACGTAACTCTTGAATACCTTCTTGAGGTTTTTTTAAATCAATTACCTTATGGTAATAAAGTCTTCCGTCAATGTACCAATTCCTATAAATTTCGTGAGACTTTTTATCAAAATCCAATAAATCTAGAATAGTCTTAAATTCTTCTCTAATCTTACTCTTAATACCATCACTAGCATTAAGATTTGATAACTCAATTTTTACTGGTGAGTCATCAGAATCTGAAACAATTGCTTCATTTACAATATCTTCAATAGCGCTATCTACTTCAGGATGTAGAGACATTTCTCTATATCTTCTAAGTAAATCGAACTCTGTTCGATATACACCTTCTATATCAACATAAGATCCAAAAAATCCCGTACTTAGATAATGATCAACCCCGTCCTCATTATTCGGAGGCACGGGGGAGACGATTGACGGTGACTTAGGGTCTGAATCTTCAATTGAAAATCCAAAAAGTCTAGCCATAATTTAATTGCTAAGTTTTACCTATTTAGTTAGGTATTACTTGAGGGTTCCAGGACCATTTGCCATTTCAAAGTATTGAACTTGGAATTCAACTGAGAATTCTTCAATACTATCCGTGGTGTCATAAGAAAGATCAATTGCAGAAACATTTGTTGGGAAAATGTCAATGAAATTATATGATCTTAGGACAGTAGTGTCACCACTTCCTGTGGATCCACCACCAGGACCAGCAGTAGTAACATTGTTACGAACTTTTGTTCCTTCGAGTCTGTCTGATCTACCAAGTTGGTGAACAGTTGCATTCCTCATATATGAGGTTGGGTTAACTGCACCAGTTGCATTATCAAGTTTGGAGAGTAGATTCATCCATGCCTCGAAAGCATGTCTGATCTTAAAGTCTTCATCGTTGATAACCGTAACGGTCCAGGTATCAAAGGTGCGGTCTCCCGCAACCTTCAATGTCCTACCTCTAAAAGGAATTTCGATTGCAGCAATATTAGATGCTGGAAGTTGAGCTGTCTTGCAGAAAAATCTGAAGTCAACTTGCTCTTCAGATCCCCACAGAGATTGAACCTCTGCAGGAAACTGATCCAATTGTACTTCAAAAATATTCGGTCTTGCACCACCACCAGCAAGTCTTGTCTTGAATGATGATAAGTTCTTAAGTGAGGGCTTGTTGTTTGCCATTTTAGTTTAGTCTCCCTGATTAGATTTATAAAAAATGAATATCAAACTCTGCCAGCAACTTCTTCAAAACTAATACCTGTGCGTGTTGCAACAAATGTTAGAGTGACGTAGTTGATTGATTTTGTAGGCTTGAGGAAAATGTCAGCCCTGAATTCATTGTTGTCAATGATGTCGGGAGTATTATTAGATTCATCACAAACAACTAGGAATCCATAGAGACCTCTCTTTGCTTGAACATCGCGGAGGTAAGGTTCTACGATATTAACAAAGTTTGCTCTTGTAATCTCATCGTTGAGTTCAAAGAGTTGTGCGTCACCAGCACTCTTGAGTGCTTGCTCCACTGTAAGGAATAGACGACGAACGTTAATTCTGTCGAATGCTGAGTTGTAACCTAGTGCAGTCTTATCACCGAAGAGGATAATACCTGTTCCTGGTGAATTGATGACTGAGTTGATTCTCTTAGGATAGAGACGATCTCTCTGTGCTTTATTAGGGTTATATGCAAGTTTAACTGCATTGTTAATAACTCCTCTTTGCTGTCCTGCAGGTGAGAACCAAGGATATGCTTCAATAGAAGTTCTTACACATAGACCAGCAATGTCTGCATTCGTTGGAATGTAACGGAATCTATTGTTAAATCTATCGTAAGTGTACTTGTATCCAGTATCAAATATTGCATAAGATGAGGATGCAAGTGGTGAGTAGAACTCCAGAATATTATTTGTCTGAGTTTCTGAATTAGCAATATCAACAACATCAGCACGATGAGGTGAAACTACAGCAACACAATCCTTTCTAAGTTCTGCAATTGCAATCAGTTCTTGTGCCTTTGCTTGTGACTCATACTTGGTTGAACAACCAGGACCCATGATTAGATAATCAAGTGGGAATTCTTCTTCATTTCTGAAGAGTCTGTATGACGTAACAAGATCTCCAAGAGTTGCTTTCATTCTCTGATTGCCACTTGCATAATCCTTACCACCTTTTAGTTTGTAGGTGATATTACCAACAGATGCAAAATCAATATCTTGTGCATCTTGACCCCAAAGTCCAGAAGCAACAGAGGCACCTGCTTTAGATACTGCAACTTCTTCGTTACCACTTCCATCAGAAACGTTGTCTCCGACATAGATATACTCTGAGAAATCTGCAAGATACTGAGTATAGAAGATTTTCTGTGGTGAATTTACTGCAGATACTGCGTCTTTTGCCTTAGAAAGACCAATGTGCTTCTCAACAACATTTGCCTTGATTCCAGTTACACTACCATAATCATCAATGACTGCTACGTGTAGTTCATCTGATCTACCACTTCTGTCATTAGCATAGTTGCTAGTTCCAGGTTTTGGTGCAATCTGACTCCAGTAAATGAGTCCGTTGTCTAGTGAAATTGTTTGCTGATCATACCAATCTTTTTGTGAGGTGACGGTTGCAGCAAGTCCAGCACCGATTGAAATCTCACCAGCAGCAGTACCAATGACTGCAGTTTCGGGGAAAGATGCTACTTCAGAACCTTCTGAATAATCAAGTGGATATTCCGTGCCACCTACAGATACTCTCTGAACAACCTTGACTGTAATATCAAGTCCGTCAATTTCGGTAACAACACCTTCTAGTGTTTGACCAGATAGTGCTGAAGTTGAACCACCAGAAACTAGAACTTCGTTATCGTAAGCATATGTGACTGCAGAACCAACAACTACACCAGTTGCATCAGATACAGTTAGGATTTGATCTCCTCTATCATCAATAAAGGCAACCTTGAGTTCATTTGCCCACTCACCAGGAGTTTTAGCAGCAAACGCATAACTTGCTACTTCGTCCGCATGATTTAGGTTGTAATCATCAATATTTTTAATTTTTAGTGATGCATCTCCGACAGTTGAAGTCTTCTGATCAGCACCAATTGCTGCGTTTGCGTTGACTAGATTAGTTCCATCCGTTCTTACTACCTTAAGGACTCCTCCATAAGATAAGAAAGAAGATGCTGACATCCAGTACTCGTACTGACTATCTGTTGAAATTGGTTTACCGAAACTATTAATTAGTCCTTGTTCGGTAGAAACGTCAATAGGATAATCGATAGGACCGATTGCAAATGGCGCGGCAATGGCACCAATATTATCTAATACATTATCAGCTCTTCCAACAGTTAAGTCAACCTCTCGGATTAATACTCCTGGAGATAATTGAGGAGTCGCCATGTTTTTCTCCGTGTGATTCAGTTTATCTAAAAAATATTTATTAAAATGTCACTTTTCATGTGGGAAACTTGACGTGAACTACCAATCTGGATATTCCCATCGATTATCGCAATTCTTATTTTTCATTATCCTTCTTATAGTACACTCCTTACATTCATAAGAATATGAAGATGCTACAGGTCCTCTATCTTTACGGGTTCTATAAAATTCACTTACAAGATTCTTAGACTGACCACAAACTCTACATTCTCTATCATATAATAATAGATGTCCCAGTTTGATTTGCTCATCAATATTCATTATGCTTAGTATCCATTAATTATAATCCCACATATATGACATATCACCATATTCACCAACTGATGCATTAGACCAACGATCTCCCTGAGCATCAACAAAACTAGTGTCTTCTAGTCCATCATCCATAAATCCGAATGGTGCCATGTCTTGCTCAATTTGATTCTTCTGTTCTTCATATATTCTTTTACGAACATCCTGATCGGTAAGTTCCTTGAAGTAGTCTTGTGCTACCAACCATGCATAGATTACAAGACACATTGCAAGGTCATCGTTACATCCTTCTTCTGCTTCAAATGAATTGTGCTTTGATATAAATGTGGTAAGTTCGGCAATTATCTCATAATCATTAAAGATTAACTTATCCTCTTCAATCATAGCTTTGAGGTTAAGTGATCCCACTTTCTTAACCGTCTTGGACATTTTGACACCTAGTTGTGTCTTCTTACCTGAGAATCCTTGCCCAACAATCTGGCCAGCACGTCCTCTCATTGAACACATAAGAACATTCTGATATTCAAGGTCGTATTGAAGAATTGATGCTACTTGATCTCCAACATCATTAACTTCGCATAAAATATATGCACTATTATAATTTTTTGCAACTTCATAGATGACACTTGGGAACAACATTGGTTTGATCTCATTGTTCCTATACTTTGCTACAACTCTATGAGGAAACTCTGTGATATCTACAACCACAAATGCCGAGTAATCATTGCCAACACCACGAGCAACGTCTACTGTCATTATATAATCATGATTACTTTTTACAGGTTCATATACATCTAAACCTGCATTCTTATGCATTGGTGAATCATACACCAATGTTCTCAATTTACTGGGGGCAATCAGTGTGTCAACTGATCCTAGAAATTCACATTCAAACTCAACTTTGAATTGTGCTTCTGAAGTATTTGCAATAGTCTGTTCTTTCCACTTAGAATCTCTTCCTGGAACTTCTGACCAGTGAACATCTGTATGAATATACTCATTCTTCCCTCTTTCCGCATCATGCCACAGACGGTAGAAATGATTCATACCATGTGGAGTAGATACAATAATTACCTTGGTACTTTTACCAGAAGTAATAGTAGGATAAACAGAGGCAAAGAACGAGTCAGCAACGTGGTTCGGGACGAATGCGAACTCGTCGAGAAAGAGGATGTTAAAAGACATACCTCGGACAGCACTTGCAGACGTAGATGCTGCCAGTATTTTACTCCCATTCTCCAACTCCAAACTACCTTTGTTCCAGGATATAATACCCTGCTGCATCCATCGTGGCAAGTTCTCATAAGCAGTTTGTAACCTATCGAGAAGTTCTCGGGCAGTTGCTGCTTTGTTTGCCAGGATACCAATATTTACACTATCGTTAAAGACTGCATAGTGAAGTAGATAAGACACACACGTTGTAGACTTACCAGTCTGACGAGGCATCTTACAGATGTTAAATCTATTTTTATGAAATCTATTGACTAACTTTTCCTGAAAGTCATACAACTTGAATGGTTGAAGACCATGATCAAGTGTTACGATCTTTACATAATTTTTTGCAAAATATACGGGATCTTCTTTACATTTAATAAATTCCTCAATCTGTTCTTTTGTGAACTCTTGGGGAGTGTTTGCTTTTTTTAAATTAGGATTACCAAGGTATACATCATTCATAAATCAATCAGCAATTCCAAGCTCTCAAACTTTTATTAATTCTGCTATCAGGATCTCTAGCAGTCTTGGCAGAAGTTAGTTTTGCCTTCATACCTTTCATTCTTGCACAGAATGATGCTCTTCTCTTATTACCTTTCTTCTTAGAAGGTGCTTTTAGATCAGAACCAGGGTTCTCTCTTTCATAAGACTTGCGTCCTTTTTCATTGAGACCACCTTCTTTGTTCTTACCAGACTTCTTAGTCCATGCAGCACCCTCAGAAACCTGCAGGAATTGCTCACCAGGTTTGACATCCGCAATTTCCATATATCTTACTCTACCACCAGGATAGATCTTTTGAACTTCGAGTTCAACTTCCTGCCTGGTAGGTCTCTTTGCTTGTGGGAAGAATATCTTGATAGAATATCCTTTACCTCTCCATGTAACCATGACGGACAGAATGTTACCAGTTTTTGCAGGAACTCTTACTGCCTCTTCAATTGCTACACCTTCACATTCACAGGGATCACAACTGCAGTATGGGCAAACTTCTTTTGGTTCAACTTCTTCATTCTTAGGAACGCAATTGGGGACCATCTTGCCACCCTTCTTTTTCATACCAACTTGCTTATGTGAATCCCAACATTTTTCATCAAGTTCCACTTCTTCTTTTCTTGTCTTCTTTTTCTTAACACAGTTTGGATATTTCTTTCCAAACATTGTCTTCATACCTTTCTTTTCATATCCAGCCCAGCAAGCTTCACCAAATAGATCGGGTCCCTTGGTTTTACCTTTTGCTGCTGATCTTTCTCCTTCGGTAGAACCTTTCGTGGCAAGATTCCTTACCTTTGCAGCACGTTGTTGACCTCTATGTGCTTTGGGGTCAATTGCTGCAGGCATTGCACCTTCACTAAAAACTTCAGATCTCCAGTCAGAAAATTCTTCTTTAGTACTATTTCCCCAATTGGCAGCACCTTTCTTACGGCACTTAACTAAAGCACCTGATGCATATGCAGAAGGCCATACAGAATAACGAGACTTGACCTTATGATAGCAAGCATCTTTTGTGCCACTACCCTTTCCTTTTTTATCTTTTCCTTCTGTCATTGCTTCGATATCATAGGTTTCATAACTCTCAATATCGGGTGCGTTTGATTTCATTGGTTCCTTCTCAATAAGATCGTTAATTACTGCGAATGGTTCACCGTATGCATCAGTAATTTCTACTTCTTCTTTTTTATCTGTTGCAACATAAGTTGGTTTAGCAGCACCAGATTTTGATTGTTGACCAGGATCTGCTGCTTTCTTTCTTCTAGCAGCAGAAAGTCTTTCTTTCTTACTCATACTAGAACGTTTTGATGAAGAAACGCACTTTGGAGTTCCTTCACCTGGTTCATCACTAGCACAGGTTCCACCTGTAACTACATTGACCCATCCACTTTTTCCATCTTTAGATTTAGATCCTTTGAACCATTTACGAAGATTTCCTTCACTCACCCCGCCACCATTTTCACCACCACCTTCAGAAGATTCACCATTTTCATTATCGTTTGTATTATCTTCATCATCCTTTCCAAGTACGCCACCACGACCTACATGCCAACCAAGAGGAATTTTTTTACATTTCTTACTGGTATAGCACCAGTAATATCCTGGTTTGCAGGTCTTTGCCATGATGTTTATGACTTAGTGAAATTATTTAGTTGAGTTTCCTTTTAAGTTCATCAATTTGAAGTTGCTGATCTTTGATTGCCTCAATTAGGAGAGCAACTATATTCTGGTATGCAACGGATTTAACTCCATCACCTGCCTCAAGAACTACTTCAGGAATAACCTTCTCAACTTCTTGTGCAATTACACCAATCTGACGTTCTGGATCACCTATTCTATTGAAGAATACACCACGCAGATCAAGAACCTTATCGAGTGCATCTGTGATTGTCTCAACGTTTTCCTTGAGTCTTTCGTCAGAGTTTGCGGTAACTTGACCAGCACAAGTTAAGTTCGTTCCGTTGAACTGTAAGTTTGCGGATGTTGTTGCAACGTTATTATTATCTTTATAAAGAACTTGGTTTGCATTACCAACTTCATCTACATTTGCACCACCTTCAACCCTAACAGTACCAATACCAGTATTAAGATCAATTGTAACTACTCCAACACCAGGACCTCTGAAATCGATGGTTGTTGCACCACTACCAACAAAACCACCTTCAGTTGCAAGACCAACACCAGTGACAATATTACTCAATCCAGAACCATCACCAGAGAATGAATTTGCAGTAACAATTCCAAGGAAATTACCATTATTCATGGATAAGATATCACCATTGGTATCAATATCACATCCTTTGATTAGATTGATAGTTGCAATACCAATATTATTACCAAGAGGCATATTCAGGTTGGTTATATTGGTATAAACCGCCTGACTCATAATACCAGAAACTGGATTAATGTGGAATGCAAGAGGATCAAGTCTTACAACACCATGATCTGTATATGATGCAAATTGATGCTTATCACTTGCAATACCAGTTACTCTTCCATATCCATCAGTCTGAACAGTGGTAATAAAGAACTTTTCATTATCACTGCCTGTATCTGTATTTGAAGTTGAGACTACAGCTAGATCAATATCATCAGCATTGACTCTGATACGATCAGAATTTGCAGTACCAACATTAATAACAGATCCGTCTTTATACAGACCATCACCTGCTTCTACCTGACCAGCAGCAGAGAACTGCGTAAATTCAAGTGCGGAGAGACCAACATAACCACCAGCAGCAAATTTTGGTTGAATATCAATAAGCACGAAACCATTTGCTTGGTTTTCATTACCATTCGTAACGAAGGTGAACGCACCAGCAACGATTTCATCTGGTTGGTCGAAATCTTGTGTTCTTTCTAGAATCCATGGAGAAGATCCACTTCCAGGATCTTTAACTGCATAGAATCCATTTTGTAATCCACTGGTCTGATCTTTAACAAGAATACGATCGTCAACAACTGGAGTAAATCCATCAACTGTAAGTATACCATTTACAGATGAATATAGAGATGCACCAATACCTAGAAAACTATTACCAATACCAGCAGTTGGACCATCTTGATATACTGATGAAGCAAGATTTTGTGTTGTACCTGCAGAAACTGCTTGCTGAATGACAAGTGCAGCAGTTGCGAAGAGGTCAACGTATTCTTTACTGGCAAGTTCGTTTGCCTGGGTGGGTGACTTATCTGAGACAAATACTTTTTCTACATTAAGTTCACTGGAAATTCCAACATTGCCAGTTACATATAATGTTTCTGATCCAAATAATGTATCACCAATTGCAACTCTCTTCAGAGTTGTGTTATATACTAATCCTTCTGCACCACCAAAATTTCCATTATCATTAAACTGAACATAAGTATTGTCACCAACAGGATCAAATGGATCGACTGTAATGGTTGCAATACCTAGGAAAGAATCCGCAGTAACACTATCACCAACAAAGTTCAATATCTGAACACTGCCAGCACTACCAACTACAACACCTTCTTCTTGAACGGTAATACCACCAAAAGTAATTTCTGGTGTTCCCCAAACAACGGAAGAACCTGTAGAAACTAAGGATAATCCTTGCTCTCCTGGACTATTAGTATAATCATATAGTGAATTATGTAACTGCATATCACCATTAACGGTGAGTTGATACGCAGCTTGAGTTGTACCAAATCCAACTCGTCCCTCAGTTACTTCGAGAACTGTGTCATTTGCGGAAAAATCCTGTATTCCCAGAGATAAAGATGTTTCTCTACCTGAAAAAAACCTTTTACGTGCTTGCATTGATTTGATACCGTATTAGAAGTTGGATGTCTCCAGAACAGATGCAACTAATTTTAATACACCTGATGCACTACCATTAATTGCCAATTTGTCACCCGTTTGTAGTACAAGTTTACCGTTAAGTAAACTCAAACTGTCTTTAGATGCGACTGGGTAATCTATTAAGAGTGCTGTTTCTGTTGACTCTCTTTTGTGATAAAGACTTATTGTTTTTGTTGCTATGTCAGTGTTAGTTATCTGAATTAATAGAAACACTGATGTATAACCAGTTGGTGCAGTATAAATTTCTGTTGCTGTACCTGTGGATACTGTATGAGTAACTGTTCTAAAGTTGTTAACTGCAACTGCTGCCATGATTTAACCTCCGAGTGCTAGAATAAAGGGTGTGACGCTGTTGAACAATGATTTAATATAAACACGACCAGAGATCGTTCCAGTTGCCTGGTCAATTTGGATACCATCACCAATTCTGAAGTTACCTGCCTGGTCGGTACTTGTATAAACTACAAGACCACCGTCCTCTTGAACAACTTCATTATCTTGAATGATGATACCTCCGACTGAAGGTCTTGCGGTAAGGATTGTGTTTCCTGCACCAACATATTCAAATGAGTGTGAAGATGTAATCTGCAAACTCTGACGAGTTATGTAGGCAATTTCACCACCCGTTAAATTGTTATTTAGTCCTTGGTTCATGGTGACAGTTGCAATCCCGCCACTGGGAAGTGTTGAAGATGCAACCTTGAAGTAGAGTGGTTGCATTCGTTGAACCTCGACAGTTGCCGTTACACCATCATTTGGTGGTGTAATTGTGATTACTGGGAACGAATCTTTTTGATACTGAGTACCAGAGTTGGCAACTAAGAAATCAACAACTTGTCCATCTTCGATAATGGGAATACCTTGTGCGGTAATACCATCTGGACCCGTTGGATCAGAGAATGTAACACCTGGAACAGCACCCTGATATCCAGAACCAGGATTAGTAATCTTGACTTTCTCTACAGAGAAGTAGAGTTCATCAAAGAATAATGTTTGACCATCATAAGGTCTTTGTGTACCAACACCACTCAGAACAACTCTTCTATCACCAATATCATATCTACCTTGAGCATCTGTTCTTCCAGGATCACCTGCCTTAACGACTTCAGCAGTCTGTCTATAGTTAGAACTGGATTTTTCATCACCAACACCCTTAGAAACTAGACCAAACTCACCAAAGGATGAGTTGGAGTTTGTAAGGTCACACTGACCACCTGTAAGGGTTACAATTGCCTCGTTACAGCAAATGGTAAAGATAGACACCAACTGAGCATATGCACCGTTTGTAATGGATACTCCGATACCACCCTGATTGTATTGGGTGAATGAGTCAACACTCATTGATCCCTGTACACCCAGTTCGTCTTTATCACCAGGATCAGCATCAAAACCATCGATTCTCATACCGATGCTATTTTCAATGAAGTTGGTGCAGTTTCTGACATATGGACCTTTTAGGACAGGACCGTCAGTACCAGGAGAGAATGAAGGATCATTTATAAAGTCGGATCCAGCACCACCATTACCTGGGAATCTTGTAGAAATTCCAACACCACCGTAGTTGATTACAGATGATCCAGCAGAAACGAAACTGTGAGTTAGTGTTGATGCAGTACCAGCGTCTCCTGTATTAACAGTCAGTGAGGTAGCACCAGTAACCGTGACTGGAATAAACTTATCAAAAATTGGACTGGTTTTATCTGGGTATCCAATTTGAGTATTTCCACCATCAGAATCACAAGTAAATACGATAGAATTATTTTTTAACTTAATTTTATCACCATTGGAAAGATTGTGATTTGTTGTTGTATTTAATGTAAGTGTTCCATTACTTGCAACATATGCTGCTGTTGATACTTCTAAGTATGCTGGATCCTGAAGTGCTTGGAATCCATTTTCAATGATTGCAGTGCAAATTCCAACTGCAGTATTTACAGCAGAAATAACATTCTTACAGTTACCAACAGTATTATTAGTGCCAGTATCAGAATCAATCTGAATACTTACATCTCTAATTTGACCAATATCTGGTCTAAATCTTCTTGTCTTCTGTATTGTTCCACCTTCTACCATACTATGAGCAAAAGTTGACATGCCAACGTTTATTGCTACTTGCCTATCTGTAACGAATGACTCAACTTCAAAACAATCACCAAATGTTCCGTCTGGGAAGATAGATGTAGTAACACCAATTCGTAGTTCACCACCAGAATTATAAGTATGTTCAATCGTGGAAATACCTACATTCGTATAGACAACTGTTCCACCAGTACCAACATAAGCATCAAAGATAGCATCACCACCACCTTGTACACCATCTGGATAAATTGATGTGGTTATACCTGCTTGTAAAGTACCACCAGAAACATAAGTTGTTGGAATTGTAGATACTCCAACACTAAGTTTGAGTACAGTTGGTGAGTCTACTTGAACAACTGTAAATACATCTGGACCATAACCTCGAATAAAGTTACTTGTTCCATCTGGGAAGATTGTAGTTGTAATACCTGCTTGTGCAGTACCACCACTAACATAGGTATGTGCAATTGTGGAAGGTCCAACATTAACGACAAACTCGGTCGTTGAATTTACTGCAGTAACTTTAAATACATCTGGACCATACCCTGAAATGAAGTTACTTGTTCCATCTGGGAAGATTGTCGTAGTAATACCAGAACCACCAGGACAACTAAATTCTAGATTCTTGATTTGAACAGTCCTGAGAGTGTGAATACCAGAGACACCAGTAGTAGTGACTGTTAGATTGCCACTAGATTCATCATATACTGCTGTATCTACATTAACAACTGGTCCGATCCCAGAACTAGGACAGGTAAATTCTAAATCTTTAACTTGTACTGTTTTTCCTGCAAATGCTCCATGTGCTGCACTAGTTGTTATTTCAATAAAACCATTATTTTCATCATATGTTGCGGCACTTACATTAACAAGAGGACCAGTACCAGAATCACCGCAGTCCATCTTGATACCACGAAGTTCAAATTCATCACCAGAACTTAATCCGTGATCTGAACCCACAAAGATAGTACTGAAACCTGATTGTCTATCATACTGGAAATCTGTGATAGAAATTACATTATTATGAGCAGCACAACTGAATCCAAGACCAGCAAGTTTAACAGTATCCTTATCAGTTAAACCATGACCAACATTAGTTGTTACTGTAATAATACCCGAAGTGTTAGAATATTCTCCCGAAGTGATGTTAAATGCAGTTCCAATTGTATAAGATCCGTCTCTCACATTATTAACAATTCTTCGTGCTACATCTTTTGAATATTCTAGTGCAATAACAGATTGCTCGTATTCATCTGGATCGACGAGAAGAGCAGAAAGTCTATTACCATTTTCATCAAAATATGATTTACCAGCACCAACAACTTTTGTATTACCACCACGGGTGATGTCATAGCAAACAGCTTTCAAAATCTTTGCAACATCACGACGACACTTATTCTGATCTAGTCTGATGCCAGTGGTAATGCCAGGAAGACTGTCAGTATTACCTGCACCAATTGCACTAGTTACAATTCCAACTAGTTCAGTGATGTCATTGTTGACGTTGAGACAGATACCATTACCTACAACGTTTTCACCACGAAGAGTTGTTCCTGCAAGAGCACCAGTATCGAATTGCTGTTCAAAAGTGCTGTACTGGAATGTTGTAACAGCAGTACCAGAACTTGGAACATAAGT
>Ga0187217_1000010_pt1 | contig 60470 bp, 68 predicted proteins | sample 15SPOviralmetaG_FD_130165 | JGI IMG/M metagenome (GOLD analysis project Ga0187217, IMG submission 130165) | Marine viral communities from the oligotrophic San Pedro Time Series (SPOT) site, San Pedro Channel, CA, USA - 15 SPOT_SRF_2010-09-15... | ecosystem: Environmental > Aquatic > Marine >... | reverse complement strand
TGCAGAATTAACACGCAACACACTTGATAATATAATAAAACAAAGTAAATATGACAAAACTAATTAAAGAACGAATTAATGTAAACTCTGCAGCAATTAAACTTGCTGAGTACAATTACGAAACCAGTGAGCTTACGCTTACATTTGTAAACAACCGAGAATACCTTTACAAAAGCGTTGAACCTTTTATGTTTGAAGGTATGCGCAATGCTGAATCAATTGGCAAATTCATTAACAAATATATTAAACCTTTAAACTTTATTAGACTATGAAAACCTTCGACAGATACAAACAAAACCTTAAACAAGTTGGCAATGCAATCATCTCATATGATACACATGTTGCAACAATCCACGGCAACACACTAAAAAAAATGCCTTGGTGGGTAGATGGTGTAGGCGCAAGCAGTTATTCAACCAGCAGGCATATAAACTATGTAGCGCGCGAACTTAATTTAGAAGTAATATAATGGAAAAGAAAGAGCAAATGTTATCGGATATTTGGGATTATGAAATCCACCCGATACTAGGATATAAATGGAAACAACCAAACATTAACCCACACCCAAAAGTAAAAGCATATGAATACGACAGCTATTAGAAATGCAGTAAACAACGCATTTAATAAAAGAATACAAGAACGCACTCGCAGACGCGATGTGGTATATCCCAGGGCAATTTATTATAAGCTTGCTCAAGATTACTCAGGTGAATCATTAGTAAGCATAGGTAAAGCTGTAGACAAAGATCATGCTACTGTTATACACGGCCTTAAGCTATTTGAAAATGTAATTAATCCTTTATGGGAAAAAGATTACCATAGTAAGTATTTAAAATTGCAAGAGCAAATGGATACTAAAATGAGACTACAAGTTAAACGTCTTGACCCTGATAGATTTTATCGCAACAAGTATAGAATTAAATTACTGCAGAATAAAGAAATGTATAAATTTACACGGGACTGTTTAAATAAAATGGATTTAATGGGCCATAAGTTTACAAATATTTTACGCAAGCAACTTGATAATATAGTTGATGATAAACAATTTAAAGATGACAATTAAAGAACGAGCTAACAGCAAAATATATGCCAAAGTAATTCATGCTGGTATACACCTCGAAGATTTACGCCGCGAACTTAAAAGCGGTATGTTCAGAGGTAATATTACACGCGAAGAAATGAACGGTCTTATTGAAGGTGCTCAAACTGAACTCAAAGTATTAAATTATATATATAAATTAATAGAAACAACGGATGACTGAGAAGGAAGCCAAGGCAATTGCCGAAATAATTGCAGATAAATTATATAAAAAAATTACCGGAGAAGGAAATAATTTCTTAATATTGCTGGATGAACATAGCCGCTTAAGTGAATTACTCGAACAGTGTGAAGAGAATGAACAGTATGAGCGAGCAATGATAATTAAACGAAGGCTTGAACATATACAACGTAAAATAGATAATATATTATGAAAATTAAAATAGGTAACAGACAACTCATAATATGGGTAAACAGAACTAAAGATCATAAAGAATATATATGGAATAATATATATTTATTAAGACAGGAAATAATCGAAGATGTTTTATCTTATAATCGAAGTGGTATTATACCAATAAAAACATTAAAGCACAAAGCTGATCTTGTCAAGAAGTATAGCCAAAGGCTAAAACTCTTGGAGATGTAATGCGACGTAAGCTAATTAATATATATAACGAGTAGTAGGCTAATGTCACGCAGGATGGAATACTTAAACGACAATAGAATAATATATCGAAGAAATCCAATAAATGATTTACCTTCACAAGTATTTGAATGGGGTAAGTTTTATGAGCAGGGTACTTACGAATGTTATGAGTTATTTAGAAGCAAAGCTAAGATCAATACATTTAGATCTTTAAAGTGGCATTTATTAGTATTGTTGTATTTAAATCCAGACCTATATGAAAATGGATTTGAAACTTTATGTAAGCATATTGCATATAAACCAAATAATTTTATTACCTTCGAAATATCTGAAGATGTATTATCAAATATTATTAATAATATATATAAAATAGATTTGGAACGGCCACCTAATAATAAGTCACGCAAGATAATATTTAAAGATATAACAGGATTAACAAAATCAGAAAAGCTAAGTATAGTAGGTAAGCTAATAGGCCGATCTAAAATTGCAACAAAAGAAAATATATATGAATGCATGAATGCTATACACGATATGCATGAATGTATAACAGTTCAAACCATCGCACGGATGCTTAGCTGTTCAACCCGAACCGTGTACAGAAACCTTGATAACCAATTAAAAACCGAAAAAAATTTATTGAACTCTATGATTTAAGCACATGAAAAAATATAATGTAAGTAATTACATTCGGTATAAAGTTGATTTATTAAACTCTATGCCAGAGGATAAAAGATCTTATGATCTTTACACCAGAGATGAGCTAATCATAAAGTTTTTACCACTTGTAGAGAATATGGCACATAAGTTTTCAACAATGCAACAAGCATCCGGAGTTTTAGATATTACCGACCTGATACAGGAAGGCAGCAAGGGATTGATTGCAGCGGTAGATAAGATAGAGATGAGTAAGATAATTGAGTCTGAAGATCCTGAAAAAACAATTAAATCATTTCTATCTAAAAGAATTAAAGGTGCAATACGAAGATCAATAGATATAACAAGAGGGCACATACGCATACCAGAGCACAAATTAAATGAAATGCGGCAAAACCCCAAAGATAAAAAGATAGTAGAGATATTTTTTAATAGTATATTTTTAAGTATAGATGAACAAGCTGATAATGAAGAAAGTTATTTTGATCAAGTACCAGATCGATCAGAGCCGTATAATTTAGGCATGCTTAATATATATTTAAAAAGTATATTAAAAAAGAACTTAAATCCGAAAGAATATGAAGTATTACGCTTATCTTACGGACTGGATTGCGATAAACATTCTGCTAATGACATCGCAAAGATCGTAGGTATTGAAGGACCTAGTTCTTATGTAAGAGTATCTGAAATTAAAAAAGCAGCGATACAAAAACTAATTGACAACGTAGATAGCTCGCAAGTGCTTGATTATCTGTAAGTTAAATAGGAGATTCCGTGTAAATAATACACGAGATGCGTAATTATAATACTAACCAATCTAATTTTTTTTTATGGAATTAACGCAGAAATTAGCAACCATTCAAACCAAGTTAAAGGCAAAAAAAAGTCGCTTTAACAAATTCGGTAACTATTACTATAGATCAGCCGAAGACATCTTAGAAGCTTTAAAACCATTCTTACTAGAGCTCGATGTAACCGTTACTACAACTGAAGAACTTATATCAAGTGATCCTTCAGTAATTCAATCAACAGCAACCATTAGAGATAATCTTAATGAGCTTTCAGCAACTGCAGTCGTAGGAGTTGATGTTATGTTTAAAGGGCAAGCAATGCCCCAAAGATATGGCACAGCTAGTTCTTATGCTAAAAAGTATGCTTTAGGTAATTTATTTTTAATTGATGATACTGCAGATGCCGATGCAACTACAGCTTCAAATAATAATTGGGTACCAGAGGCTAAAGAGTATTTAAAGAAAGGTGGCTCGCTCGAAAAGATTAAAAGTAAATATAAACTTACGCCTGAATTAGAACAAGAATTAAGCACACTCTAAATGAATAGTAAAGAGGTAATAGATAAGCTCAGAGAGGATGAACATTATTACGGCAAGTTTGGCCAGCAATATTTAAGTAATTCAAATATTCGCACGCTGCTTAGCGAACCTGAAAATTTATACATCCCGGTTGAAAAAACAGCCGCTATGCTTATTGGTGGATATTTTCATACTATTATATTAGAGCCTGAAAAAGTTAAGTCCTTTAAAATTGTAGAAAGTTCTACAAGAAACACTAACCGCTATAAAGAAATATCTGATGGCGAAATGTGTTTACTTCAGCATGAAGCTGATATGGTAGAAGCTATGACAGATAAACTACTTAAAAATAAGTTTATTGAAAGCTTAATTACAGGATCTAATATGATTTATGAAGAGCCTGCCGTAGGTAAAATCTTTGATTTTAATTGGAAAGCTAAAGCTGATATAATTAATTATGATGAGCATTTAGTTATTGATTTAAAAACTACAACAAATCTTGATAATTTTCGTTTTAGTGCAAATAAGTTTAATTATGATAGTCAAGCTTATATTTATAATAAACTATTTGGATTTGAAATGGTTTTTATTGTAATGGATAAAAATACACATAAAATTAAACTATGTGATTGTTCTGAAAAGTTTTTACAAAGAGGAGAAGATAAAGTAATTAAAGCATCTGAAATGTTTGATTTACACTATAATACACCTAACTTTGACCCTCAACAATATTTTATTAATGAAACACTTTAAATTTTATTTTATATGGCAACTATTTTAAATACTAGTATTAACCTATCTAAAGTTCCTAAGGGAGAAATTATAGATGGAAAAAAAGGTAAGTATTTACCTGTAACAATTACAATTAATGATGAAATTGATCAGTTTGGTCAACAAGGATCATTAACTGTACGTCAATCTAAAGAACAACGCGAAAGCAAAGAGCCTAAAGTTTATTTAGGTAATGTTAATGTTGTTTGGACGAATGGCCAAAATGTAGAGCCAGCGCCAAGAGATAATATTTCTTCAGCGCCTGCGGCCCCAAAACCTCAACCTGTAGCAGATGATTTACCGTTTTAATAAATATTACGACGTAATTGATGAAAAATGGATATATGTCTATTATGATGAAAACAATGAACCAGTACTAAAAGACGAAAATTAAATGCAAATTAATACTCAGGAAATAAATGGTTATAAGATTGAAGATTTTAACCAATATGATCTTGAAGAAGGGAAAGCGCAGGGAATTTGTCCCCTGTGCTCATCTGATAGGAAGTCACAAAAACAAAAATTAAAATGTGCTTCTTATGATTGGCAAACCGGCTTAGGTACTTGTCATAATTGTGATACTACTTTTCAATTACATACTTATCAAAGAAAAGGCAATAGTCTAAAAGAATACACTCGGCCAGTTGAGCAAAGTGTAGCACCTATAGAAAGCACTAAAGTTGAAAAGTGGTTTGATTCAAGGGGTATATCTGTTAAAACGCTTAAGACTTTAAAAGTTTCAGAAGGTCAAGAATGGATGCCACAGACTAATAAGCTTGAAAATACAATTAAGTTTAATTATTTTATAGGTAATGAATTAATTAATATAAAATATAGAGATGCTAGAAAAAACTTTAAACTATTTAAGGGAGCCGAAAAAGTATTTTATAATATCAATAGCGTTGCTAATTACACTAGTTGCGTTATTGTGGAAGGCGAAATGGATGTATTATCTTTCCATGAGGCTGGCGTATTCAATACTATCTCTGTCCCTAACGGGGCAACTTTAAATAGTAACAATTTAGATTACTTAGACAACTGTATAGACTATCTTGACAATAAAGAAAAAATAATTTTAGCAGTTGATAAAGATGAAGCAGGACAAGCCTTGCAGCAAGAATTAATTAGACGTCTTGGTGCAGAGGCTTGTTTTATTATAGACTTCAATGATTGTAAAGACGCTAATGAATATTTATTAAAATATGGAACTAAAGGATTATCAAAACTTGTACAACAAGCGAAGGCAGTACCACTCGAAAACGTTACAACGTTCAATGACATTGAGGGGGAAATTACAGATTTTGTTCAAAATGGTTTTAAAAAAGGTTACCAAATTGGGCTTGAAAATTTCGACAATATTTTCAGCACTTATACTGGTCAGTTTATTACTGTTACTGGTATACCAAGCAGTGGCAAGTCTGATTTCGTGGATCAAATGGTTGTAGGTTACAATCAAAAATACGAATGGAAGACCGCGTTTGCTTCACCTGAAAACGCACCTACATTCTTACATGCTCATAAACTAATGCGAAAGGTATGGCAGGATATGCCACACAAATCCGATATTGGAGGAGCAAAATGGAAATCAATAGCTGGGCATGTTGATGACAATTTCTTTTTTATAGATATGGAGCGCTATACTTTAGAATCAGTTTTAAAGAAAGGTGCCGAACTTGTTAAAAGGAAAGGTATTAAATGCTTAGTTATTGACCCATTTAATAAAGTAAGAGATGTAGATTGCAAAACAGAAGATGTTAATAGATATACAATGGAATATCTAACTAAGATTGAAATTTTTGCAAAAAAATATGATGTGTTAGTTATAGTCGTAGCTCATCCTACAAAAATGTATAAAGATAAAGATGGAAAAATTGAAGAACCAACTATGTATAATATTAAAGGTGGTGGCGAATGGTATGATGCTTCTTATCACGGCTTATTGGTTCACCGCGACTATGATAATAAAACTGTTAAAGCCAAAGTGCTCAAAGTAAAATTTCAGAACTTAGGCGAAAACGGAGCTGAAGCTCACTTTAAATGGGAATATAGATCAGGCTGTTTTGTACCTATATATCCAGAAGCAATTCATAATGAAATTATGCCATGGGAAGCGGGTTAGCCAAAAAGAAGTCTTATAAAGGCTTATCAAAATATGCTAAAACATTAACAAATGAGGAACAATTACATTTTAATTATTGTATTAATAATAATTATCGTATATCTCCTAAACCTACTACACAGGGATTATTCCCAGATCTTTGGTTTATAGAGATTAGATTAGGACCATATACAAAAAACGAAAAGGCTCATATATCACCAATTTCATATAATGATAAAGATATATGGCCAGCAATAAGAAAAACAATGAAATATTATTATGATAAACGTGCAAAATGAATACAGAGGATTATTATCAGGAATACTTTATGGAGGAAAAGAAAAAAATGATCGAACTGGCACTGGGACGAGATCTGTCTTCGGAAGAATTCTTAGACATAATATGGAACTCGGATTTCCATTATTAACCGCTAAAAAAATATATTTTAATCATGCAATTACGGAATTACTATGGATATTACAAGGTCGCAATGATATGTATTACTTACGCCATCACGGGGTTACTTATTGGAACGATAATTATAAAAAGTCTGGCAGAACCGATAATACTCTTGGTCCTGTCTACGGCAAGCAGCTGCGTGACTTTGATGGTATTGATCAGCTTAAATGGGTTCTCGAGCAAATTAAGCAAGAACCAAGCTCGCGGCGCATTATGGCAAGCTTATGGAATCCCGTTGAGTTGGGTGATATGGCACTTCCTCCTTGTCATTATGGTTTTCAAGTATATATAAATGAAGGTAAACTTAGTCTAGCTTGGTCTCAAAGATCAGTTGATGTGTTTTTAGGGTTGCCTTATGATATAGCTATGTATGGATTATTATTGCTTATGCTAGCCAAGGGAACAGGTTATGAGCCAGGTGAGCTGGTTTGTTTTTTAGGTGATTGTCATTTATACAATAATCACCTTAAGCAATCTGCTGAATATTTAAATAGAGTTGATACATTATTGCCCACCGTTGAATTAAAAAAAGGGCTATCTTTAACACACGAAGTAGTTATACCAACACATGAGGATATTACTTTAATTAATTATAATCCTGCTTCAGTTATAAAGGCACCATTAGCAACATAAAATATGTATTTTATTTATCATGTACCGGGTAAAAAAATAGGAGTTACACGTAATCTTAATAAGCGTGTAACGACTGTCCAAGGGTACAAGTCAGACGAGTATGAAGTTCTTGATTCTAGCGATGATATAAATTATATATCTGACCGGGAAATAGAACTTCAAAAGTCTTATGGCTATAAAATTGACAGACAAAAGTATAAAGATTTATGTAATCAAAAATTAAATAAAATGAAAATAAACGTTACCGAACAGACCACAACATTTCCTGTTCCTAAGTTACAGCTTAATAATTGGCTAAGGGATAATATGGATTTATCATGGGAAACTTCACATGGTGAATTTAAACTTGATGTTGAAACAATTAATTGGATTTTATTAAACTGCAAAAAGTCTATGTATAACGAAAAACGCAGTTATATTTATAATAAAGCATATTATGAAGCTTTTTTAAATCCCGAAAACAATCTTATGCCTATTATTGAGCCAATTGAAATATTTAATAATATTAGAAGTTGGGCAGAAGAAAGAGGTTTGTATGAAAAAGGAGATACTAAAACGCAGCTAATTAAATTATATGAAGAATCTGGAGAATTATCACAAGCCTTACTTAAAAATAATAAAGAAGATATTATTGATGCTATTGGTGATAGCATTGTTGTTCTTACTAATCTTGCCCACCTTGTCGGTACCGATATTGAAACTTGTGTTCAGTCTGCTTATGATGAAATATCTAGTAGAACTGGTAAAATGATTAACGGAACATTCGTAAAAGATGAATAAAAAAGAAATTAAATTTAGAGATCCAGTAGTTGAGCGCGTAGTAGATAAGTTTATAGATAGATCTGATGTGGGTTTTAAAAAATATAAAGTTACTCTCGAAGATGATCATTCAGATATGTTTGCTTGGATTAATCATTTACAAGAAGAATTAATGGATGCAACTTTATATCTTCAAAAACTTAAAGAGTCGGCGACTGAAGAGCTTCAAGACGCCTTACTAAAAAAATATGAAAACAACTAAAAGAAACCTATATAAAAGAAGGAAGCGAGGCCCTGTTGTTTCAAAAAAAGTATCTTATGATGGTATTAACTTTGCGTCAGGCTTAGAAAGATATATGTATATGGCTTTAAAAAAAGCTAAGATACGATCAAAATACGAAGGTGAAACTTTTGTTTTATTAAACGGTTTTCATTTTGAAAACGAAGTATATGAAAGACAATCAAATGGAAAAGGCGATTATAAAAATAGGGGGTGCAAAAGAATATTACCTATTAAATATACACCAGATTTTATAGGAGATACTTTTATAATTGAAACAAAAGGTCGGGCTAATGAATCATTCCCAATGCGCTGGAAGCTATTTAAGCAGCTTGTAATGAATCAATTTCCGAATTATACACTATATAAACCACAGAATCAAAAAGAATGCGACAAAACAGTAGAGTTGATCCTCGAGAAGCAAAAAAAATAGCTCGCATTAAATATGCGGATAGACAAATTGATAAATTTATTAAATGGAGTATTGAAACAAGGGGAAGACTTTTATATAAAGAGCTTGTTGAATTACATGAAACGCACAATATAAAATGCTATGGCAAAAATAATATTAAATAATTACAAAACTAAAAATAAGGTAAAGCGTCCTAATGTGCACGCAAAAAGTAAAACTTCACAACTTAAAAAAAGTAAAAATTATGTTAAAAAATACCGAGGGCAAGGAAGATAAAAGTTGGGAATTAACTATAGGGCTTTATCCTGGCGTATTGTTAGGAATAAGATCGTATATTAATACTGATTATAATGAACATGTTATATATTTACCGTTCGTAGATATTTGTTTAACAATAGATAAATAATAAATGGGATTATTTGATTTAAGAGTGCCTTACAAACCTTTTGAGTATCCAGAATATTATACCGAAGGTTGGTTAAAACAAGCGCAAGCCTTTTGGTTACATACAGAAATACCCATGTCTGGTGATGTAAAAGATTGGAATGAAAAATTAACTAAAAAAGAAAAAAATTTAGTAGGCAATATATTATTAGGATTTGCACAAACAGAATGCGCAGTATCTGATTATTGGACACAAAAGGTAGTAGCGTGGTTTCCTAAGCATGAAATACAACAGATGGCGATGATGTTTGGTAGCCAAGAAACAATTCATGCTGTTGCTTATAGCTATTTAAATGAAACATTAGGACTTGAAAATTTTGAAGCATTTTTACAAGATGATGCAACTATGGAAAGGTTTGACAACCTCGTTGCTTATGAAGGATCTGATAAAGTTGGTATTGCAAAATCCCTGGCTATTTTTTCTGCTTTTGCTGAAGGAGTTAGTTTGTATTCTGCTTTTGCTGTATTATATTCTTTTCAACTTAGGAACTTATTAAAAGGCATCGGGCAACAAATGAAATGGTCAGTACGAGATGAATCTTTACATAGTAAAATGGGCTGTCAACTCTTTAGACACATGTGCGAAGAAGACCCTAAATTATTAAATAAATGTAAAGCTGAAATACTTGATGCGGCCAAAACTATATTGCATGCAGAAGAAAAATATATTGATAAAATGTTCGAGCTCGGAGACATTGAAAATCTTAAAGCTTACGACCTCAAGCAGTTTATTAGAAAACGGCTTAATGAAAAATTGCATGAGCTTGGGTACGCAAACAGTGGGCTCAACTTTGAGTTTAACAAAAAAGCAGCAAGCAACCTCGATTGGTTTTACCATCTTACCGGCGGGCATACTCATACTGATTTTTTTGCTGTTCGTCCAACAGATTATTCAAAAGCAAACGAAGGAGAGGATTTTGAAGATATATGGTAAAGTTAAAAAACCTTGTAAAAGAACGGAAGTTAACTCCTGTTGAAAGACTATCTAACAGATTAGGTTATATGGGTGCTGCTTTTATAATGATTTCACCTTATTTATTACCTGATGCTATTGGCGCTGTAACTTATGTAGCCGGCGGTATATTATCTTTGCCTCAAGTTTTTGTAGCAAAGCAATGGAATTTAGTAATAGTTAATTTAAATGTAACATTTGGTTATTTAATTTATTTATACAATATTTAAATGATATATGTAGTAGATGATTTTTTAGACAAAACTTTATTTGTTAGTCTTAAAGGCTATTTAAAAAATTTTAAGGAAATTAAAACTATTAGTAAATCTTTTTGGGTAATGGAACCTCCTAAAAATTTTATTGATTACCTTAGTTTAAAACTTAGTGCTTTAGAAAATAAAAAAATAGAGAATGTACTTTGTTTTTTTAGACAAGCAAAAAAAAATCAAGACAACGAATGGCGCATTCACAATGATTCCTTGATTGAAGGGCAACAACCGGATAGAGCCGCGGTAATATATATGTCTGACAACGAAAAAAGTTTAAATGGAACTGCTTTTTGGTCCCATAAAACTAAAGGACATAAGCTTAAATTAAACACAAGTAAAGAACAAAATTATATGCTTTTAAACGAAGCTAATGATAAGTCAAAATGGAATTTAAAAAGTGTAATAGGGGCTAAAGAAAATAGACTAATCTCATATCCTTGTGAATATTTTCATAGTAAATATCCTAATGAGTTTAAAAAAGAAAGAATAGTATTAGTAATGTTTTATAAAATTAAATGAAATGAAAGAAAGTAAATTAGTAGACATGCAGAGAAGCGTTGAAGCTCTTAAGCGTGTAACACAACAAGTATTAAATGAAATATCACATCTTAGAGAATTAAGTATTGGTACATTAGAATTAGTTAAACTTATGGACGGATATGATGAAGCTTTAGAAAAATTACAGACTAAAGTTACAACTAAACCTAAAAAAGAAAAAAAATTAGATTTAAATGTGGAATAGCGATTGGAAAAAAGGTGAAGACTATCCTGTTTGGGGTGATACAGATGTTTATAAAAAAACTATCATTGGTGGCTATTTAATTAATGGTGAATCGCCTAAAGATGCATATGAGCGAGTTGCTAAAACTATAGCAAAGCGTTTATACAAGCCAGAACTAGCTGAAAAGTTTTTTGATTATATATGGAAAGGCTGGTTGTGTTTGGCGTCACCTGTACTATCTAATACTGGTTCAGATCGCGGATTACCTATTAGTTGTTTTGGTATTGATGTAGCGGATAGCGTGCATGATATTGGAACTAAAAATTTAGAAATGATGTTACTAGCAAAACACGGTGGGGGTGTTGGTATCGGGATTAATATGATTCGTCCTGCCGGAGCTAGAATAACAAACAATGGAACAAGTGATGGAGTGGTGCCGTTTTGCAAGATATACGATTCAACAATACTTGCCACTAATCAAGGATCTGTCAGACGAGGAGCTGCTTCAGTTAATATCAATATTGAACATCCCGACTTTGACGAGTGGGTGGAGATCAGAGAGCCTAAAGGAGACGTCAATAGACAGTCACTCAACCTCCACCAGTGTGCTGTGGTCGGCGACAAGTTCATGCGAAGACTTGAAGCGGGAAATAAAGAAGCGAGAGGGAAATGGTCCAAACTCCTCCAAAAGCGCAAAGCAACTGGAGAACCTTATATCCTTTTTAAGGGAAATACAAACAAAAATAACCCAGAGGCGTATAAAAAAAATAGTCTAAAGGTACATATGACTAATATCTGTAGTGAAATAGTGTTGCATACGGATGAAAGTCATAGTTTTGTTTGTTGTTTATCTTCAGTTAATTTAGATAAATATGACGAATGGAAGAATACCAATCTGATATACGATGCCACATGGTTCCTGGACGGTGTGCTAGAAGAATTTATCCAGAAAGCGAAGAATATGAAGGGATTCGAGAACTCTGTACGCAGTGCGGAGAAAGGGCGAGCGCTGGGACTTGGTGTCCTTGGATGGCACAGCCTGTTGCAAAAAAGCGGAATTTCTTTCGAAAGCTTGTTAGCGCAGTTCAAAACGCGAGAAATTTTTTCAAAAATTAAAATTGAAACGGAAAGAGCATCAAGAGCTTTAGCTGAAACATATGGCGAACCATTATGGTGTGCTGGTACAGGTTTTAGAAATACGCATTTAAGAGCTGTAGCACCAACTGTTTCTAATAGTAAATTAGCAGGTAATGTATCACCGGGCATAGAGCCATGGGCTGCGAATGTATTTACAGAGCAATCAGCTAAAGGTACATTTATACGTAAAAATAAAGAACTTAAAAAAGTATTAAGAAAACTTGGAATCGATAATAAAGAAACTTGGGATAAAATTTTGGAAGATGGTGGATCCGTTCAAGGAATTAAACAACTTGATGGATGGTATTACGATCACGGAGGAAGACTTAACCAAGAAGGAGGAGGAGAGCCTGTAAAAAATGTATTTAAAACATTTAAAGAAATAAATCAATTAGAATTGATTAGACAAGCAGGGATAAGACAAGACTATATAGATCAGTCTGTAAGCTTAAACCTTGCATTTCCATCAGAAGCAACGCCAAGATGGCTGAATACCGTGCATTTTGAAGCTTGGAAACAAGGGGTGAAGACTTTATATTATACTAGGACAGAATCCGTATTAAGAGGTGATATAGCTGCAGCAGCTATGGATCCTGATTGTTTAAGTTGTGACGGTTAATACGTCCAAATAGTTTTTTTAGGCGCATTAGGATAACCAATCCCAACGTGTACAAAATTACTTTTACGCGATATTCCGATGCGTCTGAACCCAACCTTAATAGCTGCACTTACTAAATTAAATGTATTTTCACCGCCAGCGCATTTAATATCTACAGCAGCACCATATGTGTGCTCGCCTGGTTTGCTTTTTACAATTTCTACAGGATGAGAAGCGGATCTATATGAAGAATTAAGAACAATTGGTTGGCCATATTCTTCACGAAGCTCGTCAAGCATGGTTAACAATTTAGGGTCCATCTTATCTATGTTCCCCTTAAAATCATCTTTGTTGTTAAAATATTTCATTTTTCACCACATTTTTTACTAGGATTAGCTACTTGCCTCCAGTCTTCTTTTTCAAACCAATCACGAAGTGTACCGCCTTTTGTGCTTGCGCCTTTTACGTTTGTTTTAGAATCTCTTTTGTACTTACCAGCTTTGCCAGCTTTTCTTTTAGCACGTACAACTTTACCTTTTTCAGCTTTGCTCATACTGCGTATTTTAGCAAGAGGTAAGCAGGCTTTTGTTGTGCCACCACCTTTTTGTTTTTGAAAAGGAGAATTGTTTTGTTCGAATGCCATAATTACTTTTTCTTACTCATTTTTTGCATAGCTTTAATATGCCCTTCGATTTTTTTAGCTTGTGCGGCATGCATGCGAGAAGCTTTCTTAAGTTCCCCTACAATTGATTTTAAATTTTTGTCCATAATTATTTTTTCTTTTTACCCATTTTACTAGGCCCGCCTGCACTTGTACATCTTACGCCCCAACCTGAAGCATAGGCAGATGGCCATACTTTAAATTTTCTTTTTGCAGCGGCTTTGCAAGGTCCGCTAATTTTTGCATACAATGGTGAATTCATATTATCTTCTATTTGATGATCTACTATTACTTCTGCTAGTTCCTCTGCCAGAGCTTCTAGTTTTCTTTTTCTTTTTTGGTTTTCTTTCAGGTTGTATTCCTAATTGCCAATCTGACCAACCTGCTAATAACATCATTCTTTCTAATTTAGATATATCGTCTCTTGTGGCTGATCTAACGTTGTCAACTTTTTTAATTACTCTATCAAGAGGTACATTTGTTGAAGCGGATATAACATTAGCTCCTGCTAAATAAGCGGGATTGCCCAAGCTAAATCCTTTTTCTTTCATTTCGTCTTTATTCCATTCGTAAGATTTTAAAGCACTTCTAATTTTTTGAGCTTTTGATTGAATAGGTGGCGATATACCTAATAATTGCATTACGGTAGTTTCAGCATAATCAGGTCGTTTCTTTTCAGATTCTTTAATAATTTTAATTAAAGCATTTTTTAATGTAGCAATTACAGCACCACCAACTCCAATACCTCTAAGTAAACCGTCTGCCATTCCATTAGCTACACTTATGTATTTTTCTTCTTTTTTCTTTTCATCTTCATCATCATCTCCAAATGCAATTGCAAATGCCGCTTGCTGTAAAGTATTAAATATTAAATTTTGCACTGCACCGTAATAAAGTAGCTTAGATATATTTGTTTTAGCATCACCACGGTTATTTATAAGATCACTGGCGGCTTTTTTAGTTAATCTAGCATATTGTGCTGGGGTGTTTGCAAAAGCTAATATGGTGCGCCCTAATGGCCCCGCTTGTTGTGCGCTAATTCTATCAGGTCTTGAGGATTGTTGTGATTCTTCAGCTATTTCTCTAAAATCTAAAAATGCTTTTTCTTGCGCTTCGGTTTCTGTTAGCCCTTCTTTAACATAAGATTTAACTCTATTTCTGTAAAATGTAGCACCACCTGACGCGATTGCAAAACTATCCGCCATTTGTGTAGGTAGAAATCCAGCTTGAAGTATTTTACTTATAACCCCTCTTGCTCCACCTTTTTTAGCAGCATCAGCTATTTCAGATTCACTTACATTAAACCTTAATCCACCCCGTCTTTCTTTTAAAAAGTCTGAATTAAATAAAAGCTTAAAGTCTTTCCAATATTGAGGTTGATTAGCAAAAGCCTTACCTGCTTCATAAATATTGTTATCACTCCAATTAACAAAGTTAATGGACGATATTGTTTGTAATACAGCAGATCGTGTATTAAAAAACATGATTGCCCCCACGGAATTGTTTAACCAATCAGTAACTCTGCCAGCAAGTGAGTCACTTGTAAACGGTTTGTTTCTACCCGTTTTCATTCTTTGCAGAATATTTTCTAAAGCTTTTCTATAAGGCTTTCCAAACGCAGCCTCTAATTTATTCATATTAACATCAGAAAATATTTCATCTGCATTATTTTGCCACTGCTCTAAATATTTTTTTCTTTTAATAGAATTAACACCTTCTAATAAATCTGTTGTAATACTACCCGCGAGCCATCCTTCTTTAGGGGCAGAATATTCATCATTTTTTTGAATAGCTATAAGTTGTTCTGCAAAAAGCTTAAGTTCAGAATCTTTATTTACATAATCAACTAAGTCTTTTTGATCTGTTTTAAACAAACCAGGTACATTATTGCCTTGGTCGTTCCATATATAAACTCTTACGGCCTGTTCTCTTGTATATTCATCAACGCTTTTCTTTTTAAGATCTTTAGGAATAATTTCTAAATCGTTTTTAAGCGCTTTATAATCTTCAAACATTGCTACCCGAGCAGCAGATATATCATTCATTGCTCTAGCATAAGGATCTAATAAGTTATCTTTATACCATTGCATTTGTCTATCGCCTACTTTACCCTTAGCCAATGTTTTATATAATAAGCCCGTAAAGTCTTCAGCGCTGGGCGGAATAAAGAAATTAAATTTACCTTTACTCGCACCTCTTACTTCTGCTTTAGCCGGCGAAAATCTTTTATATGTTTCAATACCGGTCTTAGCCTCTATAATATCATTAAATGCTTCATCTAAGTTTTGTGATTTGCTGTATTTAATTCTAGCTTCATTAGCTTCATTATCAAGCTCTTGCATTTTAGCCAATACTTGTTCATTAGTACTGTCTTTAGGTAAGCGTTGAGATTTAGGTAATTCTAAATTATTTTTTTTCTCAGCTTTCTTTATAGATTTACTTAACTTTATTTGAGCTTCTTTGTTTGCTTTATTTAATTTTGATCCATCTATATTAACATTCAATTCAACACTTAAGTTTTTATTGCTAATTAATGATTGTATATCTACAGGATTAATGCCCCCTAATTTAGCTATCTCGGAATTAAAATATCTATCATACCAGTTTTTCCAATTTTCGGGCATTTTATCTCTAAAAACCTTGTCTAAAAGCTTATTATTTTCTGCAGAAAGAGCAACAAGTTTATAATTATTTTTAATAAAATTAAATTCTGTTTTAAAATTTAAATTAGGGTCCAAAATAGAATCTAAAAGATACACATAAGCAAGAACATTAGGAACCGCGTGCTCTAATTTTCCTGTTTTTGTAAAATTTTTATCTACAGCTATTAATGGCGCGCCTCTTCTGTTTATATGAGTTGTATCATTTGTTGCTGATTGTAATAATTGTAATACCGGAATAATTGCTTTAGAATTGTTTTTAATGAGAGTATTGGTTTTTTCCCAAAATTCTTTCCATAAAGTAAAATTCTTTTTATTTAACTTATCTAATTCTCCAGTTTCTTTTAATTTTAAAAGTCCATTATAATCATTGCCATATTTACCATATTCTTGAACTTGGGTAGGCTTATTCATGGCTGTATTTACAGAAAAAGTTTTTAAAGGTTTTTCTTTTTTTAGCTTTTTTATTAAAGCCTGTATTTTTTTTGTAAATAATTTATTATTTTGTCCAGCCCCTAAGCCATATAATTGACCAGCTTTTAAAGCATCCCCATAAACAGGCCATAAAATATTTTCAATATCCTTTAAATATTGAGCTTGCCCTTTATTTGTATTTAAATCGTATAGTTTTAATTTCCATTTATCTTTTAAAGGTTGATCACTTTTAGATTTAGAAAATAACAATCTGCTTCCTTTACCAGTTTCAATATCAGTTTTTTGCTGAGGGGTTAAATCTTTTTGCTGTCGCACTTCTTGATTTGTAGCAAACTTAGCAAGTACATTAATTAATCCTTTAGCTGTTTGAGCTTGTTTATCTCTAGGCCCAGCAGTTCTTTTGCCTTCAATAATACCTATAGCTTTTAGAATTGAACTATTGTCAATACCTTTATTTTTTTCATAAGGTACTAATCCTGCTTTCTTTGTAGTTCTTTCTTTACGTGTATATAAATTAGGATCTTTTAATAAATTATTAGGTACACCAGTTGCAGTACCTATAAGACCCTCACTAACAGACGCACCTTCTAAAACAGCCGCTTGAGGTAAAGCTTGTCTAATGATATCTATGTTTTCTTCAATAAAGTTTATTACCGCCCCAAGCTCTGCTTGTGTAAAATTAGAGCTGCCAGCAAACTTTTTAGCGGGTATACCAATTTGTTTAGCAAATACTTTTATTGCAGCATTTGGTAATGCTTTAAAAGTAAGCTCGTCTTCAGTTAATTCTAAATCCGCAACAACGTCTTCAAGCGCTTGTTGATTTTCCGCGCCAAGGGTTTCTTTTTTAACTTGTTTTTTAGCTTTAGCAGGCGCGACTTCGGCCTCTACTTCAGGAGCGGCTTCAGCCGCTACTTGTGGTGCTTCTGTAATATCACCTACAAATTCTTCTTCTAATACTCTACGAGAAGCTGTAATAGCTCTTACAGGTAAGAACTTATTAATATAAGCAGCTAAAGGAACGTTAGATGCAGGATCATATGCTTGTATTAAATCAAGTATACCACCGGCCCCTGTTTCAATTTCATCAGTAAGCAATTGTCTGTCAAAGCCGGGTGCATTTTTACGCTGGTCTACTATTTTATTAGTTATAGGTTTAAACTGCTCTATTATTTCTACAGCCGCATTAACACCTTTTTGTTCATATAGCTCTTGAACTTTACTAGATGCCTCTTCAGACCTAGATTCTTTAATTACGGTTTCCGCTTGTTTAACTGCTTGTCCTCGAGTTAATTTACCAACAGCTCCTTTTGTAGCAATGTCTGTTATAAACTTATCAGCTCTACCCTTTTTAATAGAATTATTATAGTCTTTTATAAAATTAAAAATATCTCGACCTTCATTAAATACAACTTGCTCTAGCCCAACAGATTGAAGAGTTTGTCTTATAAAATCACCAATTTTAGTTATTATATTTTCATTATAAACAATATCTCCCGTCAATGTTGCTTCAGAAAAAAGAGTTAACGCTTCTTCCAGTGCATCTCCATCAGAAATGTTCGGGTCTGCTAAATATTGTTGTAATCTTTGTGCGTATTCGCTATTAGCTATTTGACCCTGATCTATTTTTGCTAATTCATCTAATAAAGCATTACCAAATGCTTGTTGAGCTTCAGGATTGCTTTTTAATGTTTCAGATAAAATATAATGAAGACCCTCATGCGCCTCAGTTGTTATAACCCCGGCTTTTTTGTTAGCATCTTCGTTTATAACTATTTCTTTAGTGCCGTCTGGGTTTTCTACAAAAAATCCAAAGTTTCCTGCTCTTTTAACATTATCTTTGCCCGGCGCAATTTTATTTAAATAATCTTCGGTTTCTTTATTATTTTTTAATCTTGTGGTTTTAAATCCTAATTTTTTACCTAAAGCATCAACACCTTTTTTAAGTTTTTTTCCAACCTCTGCTTTAGTTGTTGTTATCTTAGATTCAGCTATTTGATTGTCTATTGCGGCAATTTGTTCATTTATAGGAGCATGAAATGCAGTGTCTAATTCTGCTTTTTCTTTAATTAACCTTTCTTTTTGAATAATTAAATCTAAATCACTAGAGCTTACATTTTTTGGTGATATTTTTGTTGCTCTTACTAAATCTGTTGTGAATATTCTTGCTTGTTCTAATGCATTATATTGCTCTTGATATTCTGGCAATACATTACCCTGTTCATCTTTAGGTAAGGCGGCCATTTCTGCCTGCATAGAGTTAAGCAAAGTATTAGATTTATTTACTACGTCTTGATAAACTAATTTTTTTGTAGTGTTATAATTTCTACTTAAACCTGGTAAGCCTAAAGTGCCACTTAATAATATTGTTGAAGCAATTAATTGTTTTTGTGCTATTAAATTTGTAAATTCATTATTTTGGGTACCTAACCCACTACTGATTCTTAATAAATCACTAGAAATAGCCATTAGTTCTTCTTCAGCAAGCTCTTTACCTATATTAGAAAAATATTTTTTAGTTGCATTAGCGGCAGCTTTTTTAGTAGCTACATTTCTAAGATTTTTAAATAAGCCGGCTTCTACAGCCTGCATACCTCCTTTAAAATATGCGGTTTCAGGCATTACAAGTGAAGTTAATCCTTCAGCTAAAGACAAATTAAACCCATAAGCCTGAGCTGCTATTGGATTAAGACCTAATTCTTCTCCTGCTTTAACATTATCATTTACAGTTGCTTTCCAAGCGGATTGTACAATATTTAATTGATCTATTTGCTTAGGTAATAATTTAGCCGCCTTGCTATAGCCACTACTTAATAGTTTTTTAGCATTTTTAAAATCTCCTCTTCCCGCTTCAAAAAGTATATATAATGAAAATGGTAAAGTTTCTGCAATGTTATTTACAACATTCCCGTAAGTAACATTAAAATTACCCTCATCGTCAACAAGCTTATATTTATCTGATTGGGGCAAACCTAATCCTCGGCTTGCTTCAACCCCTAGTTGATCGGCAAAAGCATCAAACATACTATACTCTTCTTTATCCGTAATAACATCTGCAAAATTTGCTGCTCCTTTAATTAAAAATTGAGGTACAGCAACAGTGCTTTTTTTTACAATACTATAAGTTTCATTTAACAATGTAAATAGCGCATTTGCTGTAGCTCCGCCCGGTAAATCTTCTGCTGCTTTTTCTTTTTCTATAGACTTTTTAAAATTTTTTACAAATATTTCTCCGCGGTCTACAGTGTATTTAGCTTGTAAATCTTCTATGCCAGATTGAAAATTTTCTTCACTTTGTTTTAGTGTATTGTATAAATTATTATATTCTTTTACAGTATTATTATATTTTTCAATTCTATTTGGAGAATCTAAAGCATCCATTTGCATATCTCCCCCAGATAATAAATCTATTTGATTATTTAAATATTGTAATTTTTCTAATCCTGCACTATACTCTTTAGAAAAAGTTTCAGTAAAATTTTGTATTTTATTTTCTAAGCTTTTGTTTAATACGATATTTTTAGCATTAGTAATAATATCTTCTTTTTCTTCTAAAGTTAATCTTCCTTGCGCGGCTTTTTCAATTGGGATATTTTTTTCTTTTAATACATCTATTATAGCGCCTTTGGTTTCTATAGATAAATCTAATTTTTCAGAAGCTTCTTGGCTAGCTGCGGCTTTAAAATCAAAAAGTGTAGTAATGTCTCCTACTCCGCCTGTATCTTTGCTTATTTGTAATACAGCTTCGTTAATATTAGGATTTCTTTTTTCAATTTGATTTAATTCAGTTTCAAACTGAAAAGCTATTTCAGGGTCTATTGACTCTTCTATTATACCTTCTATTTCTTTTTTTCTTTGAGCATCTTTTACAAAAAGATCGCCCTCTGTAGCTAATTTAAATTTAGGATCTATAAAAGAATCATCTTCAAAATCTTCTGGTTTAAATTGCTTTACAGGTTTAGGCTCTTTAATAATTTTTGCTAAATCTTTTTGCCTCGTTTTTTTTCTTGCGCTAGTTCTTTGAAATACCGATAAAAAATCTTCCGATTTGGATGCCGTATCGTCTACCTCCACAGCTGCATCCACTGTCTCCTGTGAAGGGGCTTCCTTTCCCTCTTCATCAGGATCGGGATCGGTTTTCTGTATATTAAATTTTTTAATATATTCGTCTATAGATAATTTTTCTTTATCTGCAGCATCTTGAACTTCTTCTAAAGAATAATCGTAATTTTTATATTTATACATAATTAAAGTTTAGCTTCCTGGTAACGCAAGTTTAAATTGATAAGCAAATTCGCTAGCTGTTTTAGCGTCGTATAATTTATTTTGTCCCCAAATATTTTTATGCAAGTTTTCAACAAAAACATTTATTGGTTGACCTTCGGTTATTGTAAAGTCACCTTTTAAGCCTCCTCCAGAAATTCTTGCTTCACCAGGATTAATAGTTTTAATTGTTATACCATTAAGATCAGAAAGAGCTCTTACAAAATTAGGCCTTAGTTCTTGAATTATTTCGCCATCTTCACCTGGTACCTCTTCAAAAATATCTAATTCACCAGTCATTACACCTGCGGGGTTAAAAGCAGATTTAAATTTATCCATTGTTCTTTTAAATTTATCCTCCCAGTCTTTAACATTGCTATCAAATAAATTTTGTGTTTTAATTTCTTTAATTTGAGTAGGAGTTAATTCTTTAGGCTGAGGTGGCTCATAAATATGCTTAGGGATAAGCATCGTATCTTCCGCCCATTTGTTAGCGGCTGCCATAGTTTTTAGTAATGCTTCATCACTTATTTCTGTTCCAGGAACTCCTGTATTAATATCTAAAGAAAAAATATCGTCCCTTTCCATGCCTATCACTTCTAACGCCAAACTTTTTATTTGAGGTAAATTGCCAGCATATCCTTTAACTACAGTATTAATTATATCCCCCCATTCGCCTAAATAGTTTTCTTCAGTCATTCCTTTAGCAACTTTAGTTAATGACCCGTCTTCTTCTATTAATCGTCCAATAGCTAAATTTGTTACTTCCTTATTAAATTCAGGAACCATTATGGGTTCATAAGCTAAAAGACTTTTAAGCGGAATAGTGTATTCGTCTTTTTCAAATTCTTCGCCATAAAATTTTATCATTTGCGTATCACCTTGAAAATAAGTTTCAAAATCTTTAGCGGGTTGTTTTACACCTGAATAAATATTCATAGCACTTATATAATCATTATCTAAAGCTGATTGAAAGCCTTGTCTACTTAAATTTTTTGAATTATCTAAATAATTTTCTTTGTATGCAACTGACTTAGTAGTACCATCAGCGGCTAACCCAACCATAGAATTTAATTGTGTTAAGGTTTTATTTTTTTCACCCATTAAATATTTATAGTCACCTTTGTTAAAAAAACCGGCTTCAATTTTTAATTGCATATTAGCATTCTTGTCTAATAAATCATTAAACAATTTATATTCCTCTTCTTCAGCCCCTGCTTTTTGTAATCTTTCAAGAAATTTTTCTGGATCTATATATATGCTTTTAGCCAACGCAGCTTGCTCTGCTCTAGTTCTTTTAACTTTTTCGTTATTAATTTTAACAATATTACTAGCAGCCTTAACAAAATTATTAGAAAAAGAATCTAAAATTTTAACTGCTGGACCCGCTTCTGATACTACTACCGTTTCTGGACTTCTGTATGTACTTGCCATTATTAGAAATTTTTAAATTGTTTTCTACTCATACTTCCGCCTTGAGCTTTATAATCTCTATAGCTTCCACTAAAAGGATCAGAAGGAACAGTAGAAGTGGTAGGTGATCCCATTGTTGCTGCGCTTGTTAAACCACTGGCTAAAATATTTCCAGCGCCAGATATTCCTGCCCCCATTATATTAGCAGCATCAGATCTTCTTTGAGCGGCCACTTGTTGTTGGCCTGTTAATTGTGCTTGCTTTCTGTCAAGTTGCTCTAAATATCTATTATCTTTTTCGCGATACATAAACATTTCGCCTTGCACGTCTGCTTGTTGCTGTCGTGTAGCTTCCCCAAATAAAGCTCCCTGCACTCTGGTAGCTTCAGCCATTTTTTGTTGATTAAGCTGCGCTTCACCCTGCGCTCTAAGTTTTTCGTTTTGTGCTTCTTGCGCCTCTATGCTAGCGGCCACGCCTTGCTTACCTCTTGCGGCAGCCTGCGCTAATGCTGTAGCGCCTCCCGCGCTTGCACCTGTTGCGGCTAATAAATCTAAAGTGTTAGCTAAAGCAATATCGGTTTGTTCCATTTGTATTTCTGCTGCTTTAGTAGCAACACCTAAATTGTCAAAAGGATTACTTAACATTCCAGACAAATCTTGAATCATTCCTGATAAATCTTCTACCTTAGCATAAGGATTAACTATAGGATTATTTTTTTCTCTAGCTTTTTCAATTTCTGCAATATCATTTTTTAAGCGGTTAGCTTCATTTCTAGCGCCTTTAGCGGCTTGTTTTTGTTGATGAGCCGATATTGCCGATCCCCCAACTGATCCTGCTGCGCCTATTACTGATGCTGTTAAAACTGTTGCTGCTGTTACTACTCCCATATTAATTTATTTTTTTTACTAATTCGTGTGATCTTGTATTATCTACGCTCCAACCTAATTTTTTATGCTTATTAATTAAATTTTGATTTCTACCTATAGAAAACATAAAATTGTAACCTAATTTTCTACATACTTCTTCTGAAGTAATAATTAATGTTTCTACAGCTTCGTCTCTGTCTTTTTCTTTATAGTCAGGGTTTGAAATAATCCATTCTAACCATGCTACTTTTGAATTTGATGTTAAATATGTAAATCCCGCGACTATTTGTATGCTATTTTTTTCTACCATATATCCTCCTGTTCCATTATTAGGTAAAAATTCTTTTGGCAAAACAGGCCATTTCCATTTTTTCCACCATGAAACTAAAAGAGGATAATCATTTTCTGTAAGTTTACGAATTTTAAATTCCATATAATTTAATAGCTTGATGCTGCATACTCCGAAGATACAGCAAATAATTCTTTGGGGCCTCCATAATCAGTAACAGTATCAGTAGACATTGTAACGGTTGTAAAATAACCTTTAATGCCACTCATTTGATTACCAAATTTTACTTCACCGGGAGCCACTACACTGCTATTAACTATATTAGCCATATATTTATTTTCTTTTCTAGTAAAGCCCGCTCTATTTATTGGCGGTATTAATCGTGTTGGAAATTGATTACCATAATTATCATATGCCCCTTGATTATAGCTGTATATTAAAGCGCTTGTATCTTGAGTATTGGTTGTAGCAAAATTTAAAAAGTCTGGGGCTGTATCTGCAACTCCAATACCTGTAAAATCTGATTTAATGCTATTTACTTGCCAACCATTACTTCCTTCGTAATTTACTGTTTTAAATACCTTAGACATACTGGGTCTGGGGTTAAATATAAACGTAATATTAGAATTATTATTTACACCATAAAAATTACCTCGATTAACAGTTAAATTATTATGCTGATATAATGCAGCAGCTGTAGAAGAAGTTGTTCCGTTGTTTATAGTGTAAAAATAATTTTTTAAGCTAAATCCTAAAGCAGGTTTATAATTAAAAAAGCTATTCCATCCGTTTATATCATCATCGAAGGATAATGTAAAATATTTATTAGTTTCAGGCTCGCCTAAGGCATTAGTTGTAAAAGATGCATTAGCAGTTTGTAGCGATATGACATATTGTTTATTATAAATATCCCATGCCCCCACAGCTTTACCGGCTACAAAAGGCTTGCCTTGATCCAGTTCACTTAGCTTATCTCTAAAAAAGTCATACATACCGTAGCGCTGTATTTCTTCTAAACCATTATTAGATAATCTTAATACGGCGTTTCTATCTTTATCAACAAAATATTGCCTAAACCCGTATACAGTATGACTTTCTGGATTTCTGCTAATACCAAAATTGCCCGCATAAGCTTGTGGCTCACCTATAACCATATTACTTGTTGTAACAGTAGGGTTACCTTCTGCGGAATATATTACATTTTTATTAATAGGGGCTCTACTAACTTTATTTTCTTGAAATATAGTTAAATAATAGTCTTGAGCATAAAGCTTTTGTATCGAGCCATAAGCAGGATTTAAACTACGTGTTATATCTGTACCTACACTAAACACATTGGTTTCATTAACACCAGTGCTTGAATTAAATATACCGGAATATATTAAAGAATTATTTCTAAACGTTGCATTAGGCTCTTCTTCAACTAAATATGCTCTAGGCCCAAAACTAACTGATGTATTATTATACCCCCCTCTGATTCTAGATTCTTCAATTGTCCAATTTTTAGCAATAATTGTAGGATTTGATGTTTCTACATTACCTCGATCATAACCTTGCAAACCGTTAGGTATACCAAATGATCCATTCCAAACCGGAGTTTCATCATTAGCTCCTGAGGTAGATTCTGGGCTTAAAACTTTTTTTAGAACAAAGCTGTTAAAATATTTTACTTCTATAACTGCTGGCATAATATATTATTACTTATTTATTTATAAATTTAATTACCAACCTTGGTATTCCATAGCCAAAGAAGGATAATTTGAATTAGCTAAACTTTTTAATCCTGTGCTATCAAAGTATGCTACCCATCTTCTGTGTATATCTTGTGTTAAACCAGGGTTGTTAGTTGAACTAGTATTAGAATAGTCTGTTCCATAAACAGCATTAATATCTGTAGTATTATTTCCCGGCACATAAACAAACCAACCAGCATTATCAGGGACCCACTCTGCAGTTAGTTCGGCATTCGTATAAAATTTACTCACATATTTCATATGCCACTCGCGGGCATAAAGAGTTTGATTTGGGGGTTGGGAAGATGCTGTTTGCGCATCATTTACAGCAGTATTACTTACTCTATACTGATAAGAGTATATTCCGCTTGCCCCTGAAAAAGGTGGATAATAAAAATCCCCAAAGAAAGCTGAAGCACTTACCATTCTCATAATATTAAATCCGCTTGCAGGACATTCGCTTGATCCATAACCCACTACTATAGGGTTAGAAGATGCAAATACCATACCCCAAGGATAACGCACAATTAATCTATAATCGCCAAACTTACTAGCTATTCCACTATAGGGAGATTTACCTACAACAAAAGTTTTTCTTGCGATAGTATTTCGGGTATCTCCATTTAGCTGTTTTACCTGCGTATTTGCCTCCAAACAAGCTGTATTTAAAATATTAGTTGTAAAGCTTGAGCTATTAACCCGTGTAGATTCAAAATAAAAGGGTAGATCTCTTTGATTTATTATACCTTTACCGCCTACAGAGTTCGTAGAATCAAAATTGGTTCTATTTATTTGAGACCCCCCAAAATTAATTGCTTTACCTTCAATATCTGTTGCTGTAACCCAAGCATTCCCTCCTCCGGAAGGCCTATATTGTAAATAAATAGGATACATTAGCAAAGGATAATCATTTGATGTTAAACCTTCGAGCCCAGCGTCTAGCTGATTAAAAGAAATTTCAACCCCTACAAAGGCCGTACCTTGTGTTAAACCTCCGCTAGCCTGAGCTAGAGCAGCTCCATTAACACCGGCAGCTTGAATATTTATAGAGTTATAATTGGCGTTTAGCATACTAAAATTAGTACACCCCGAAACAGCTGATAATTCTGCACGCTCCACGCCACCATTAGCGTTAGCTATTAGACTATTACTTAGTTGTAGCTCAGGATAAGGTGCTCTTATATCATTATTGCTACCCCCAGGCACACCAGGCAAAGAGTAACTTCCCGCGGCATTGTTCACGTCGTTTACAAAATAAACAGCCCCCGATTCACCCCCTGATGTGGCAATAGTTAAGTTTGTTGTAGAACCAAACTCAACATTTATAGGTTCGTTACCAAATAAAACAGTAAGTGGAAAATCTGTAGCATCATTTGGGCCTCCCGCATCTTCTAATCTAATTGTTATAGGGTAGGGACCAGTTAAAGTTTGAGTAGTCGATAATTCACCGTCTGCATTAATGCTAAATACAGTTTGGTTAGCGGGCGATATAATGGAAAAACTTAAATCTTTTTTTGTTTCTCCGGCTTTTGCCGTGCCATTTAATTTTGAAAAAGTGGCTAGTATTCCTTGTTGACCTTCAGTAAGTTGAAGATTAAAATTTGTAGGTAACGAGCCTGGCGGATCAATAGCAGCGCCTTGTAGGGTAACTTCTGTACCAGCAGACGATGTATATTTTTCAAATATAGGTGAAGTATTTCTTAAAGGTATTTCAAAGCCTGAAGAACCAACCGAAGTACCGGATGTGTCTTTAAAGTTTACTACAATATTATAAATTTTTAATGTTTCAGCCCCTTGATCATAACAAAAATCTTGAGTACTTTGTATTTTATATCTATACCATGTGTCAGGATTTCCTGCATTATAAGGCTGAGTTGGAACAGGCCCAGAAATAACAGTAAACATACTATTTGAAACCGCTGGATCTGGGCTGGTTACAGAGGTTATTGAAGCAGTTAATCTATTAGCTGGTAAATCTTGATCTACAGCACTGCCTCCAGAGCCCAAATTAGTAGGGGCCCATAATCCAGTAATACTTACATTGCCGCTTGTGTGTGATTGATTTTCATTAAAATTATTACTAATATCTCCAACAGCGCCGGTAACATCGGTAGCATTTCCACTCTCAATAGCTGAATTTAACTCTGATATTAAACCGGCGGTAGATGTTTCATAATATATATCTAACCTTGATTCAGCAGGTTCTGTTTCAAATACACTTAATAAAAAATTATACGTACCTGAAGCCCCTGCTGAACCTATAGAGTTTGATGCTATTTGTGATATTCTTCCAACTAAAGGATTAGATGTTGTATCGTATATATCTGTAACATTTTGCCCAAATAAATCCTCTTCTTCAGCAATGGTAATTACAGTATTAGATTGATTTCCTGGATAAAATTGTTTATTATAAGTTGGAGGTCCTGCTGCGTCTGGAGTAACTCTTCCAAATAATTGTACTGAACTTCTAAATTGTTTTTGTTCAGGTCCAACTTCAGATAAATCTCTAGGTACTTTATTTACATTATCATTAATCAATGTAACAAATCCAACTGTACCAACAGGATCATCAGTAGATACACCATTTGGAGGACCATCTAAAATTCCAGGTAAATAAACATTATAGTATTCTTGTTCAAATTGTTTAACTACAACTTTATAGCTATACCATCCTAATGGATTATAATTATTACCTGAGCCAACGTAAAGCCCGGGTATACCAGATCCAGCTGGAATTGGGGATGGGGTAGATATAGGACTGTTAAATAATATTTTTAAAGCATCTCCAGGCCAAGAGGCCACTGGAGTATCAGCGTTGTTTCTATAAGGATGATAATGAGTTGAAGCGGCAAATGTTCCTCCCCCGCTTGTTGTTATGGAAGCATCTGCAAATTGGGACAATAACACTGTAGATGATCTTCCGTACCTATCTGAAACAACAATACCTACTTGATAATTTCTATTCTGCTTTAATGTGCTATTAGGATATTCTACAATACTAGTCGTACTAGTTGAACTATTCCCTGGAGTAAAATTAGATTTATCAAAAGCTCCTATTTTATAATCTAATTGAGAAGTAAGTTGCCCATTTAAATCTTGAAACAGCGGAGTATGTTTATCTTGGAAATTACCATAAATAACTCTATTTCCTGATATTTCTTGAGAAAAGGCTTTAACCGGAACTTTATCATATACTCTAATTAAGTCTGATTCAGGTAAAGTTTTATAAGGTTTTAAACTTTGATAAACATAACTTATAGTCGAGCCTGGATATGTTGTAGTGAATTGATTGTTAACTAATAAAGTATCTACCACCTGTACAGCTTGCGCGTCTGATTCTTTATAAACAATATCAATTTCTGTAACTTTTAAAATGTTATTTAGTGTTGCTCCGGTAATAGCCGAGTCGTCTATAGCTTTTGGTAAGGGAATATTTAAAGTAATTTCATTTACTTTATTTTCCATAAAATTAACTACGGTACTTCTAAATGTTGCATCCTCATCTTCCGCATAAAAATATCCGTCTTGTTTGGGTATAAAACATTCTTGAGTAAAAGGTGCTAGCGCTGAATACTCATTATCTTCAAATTTAAATCTATAGCTAAATCTTACAAACTTATCTTCTAAATAATCTGGATCTCCCGCATAATCTGTTTTTAAATATGGGTTTGCCGGAGGGTTTGTATCTGCGGCATTAATCGCGGGCACCGTGGGGCTTACTACATCTTTCATAGTAGTTTCATATTTCCCTGCTATAGAGCTCTCTTGATATAAATTTATAGCTTCATAAGGCGCAAATTTAGCTACTGAAATATGATCTTCCGTAGTGTAATATCCTAATGTTTTATTTATATTTATTTTTCTTGGTTGATTTCTATTATCTGTCCAAAACAATAAATTTTCAACTATATTAATTCCATATATAGGATTTTGCGTAGAAAAATTTAAAAACGATCCTTCAACTAATTTATTAGAAGTATTATTTAAAACATCATAAGCATAAATAAAATTAGCTTTTGTAACATCATATGAAGTACCTGTATTATTAGTTAAAAAAATGTATGCAGTATCATTTACAGGATTTACAATATAACCTATAGCTTGTAACCCTGTTTTCCCTGATTCTAAAGCTTGAAAATCTCCTTGGGGTAACAAAACATTTCCTAATACATTTTCCAATGCCCCAACGTCATCGCCTTCAGATTTACTAACTTGTATGTTAAAGCCTTGCCTATATTCGCCCTGAGGCACTAATCGTGCATCAAGATCTAAATTCATTTTAGACTTTATAAAAGCATTTTTAACTTCTGCCATTTATTTAACTTTTAATCCATTTAGATTTATTTCGCATTACTTGAACTATTTCATCTAATTTAATATTAGATAATCTAATTTTAGCATTTCTAAGCAATGCACTTTTTTCTTTTTTATATCTATTAACTATATATTCAGGGGTATTAACTTTTGTAGAAAGTACAGCATGGTTTACATAAGCATATACAGCCGCTTCAGCCATCTTAGGAACTTTCATATCTTGATCATAAGCAAGGCCGTCCGATATATACTCAAATATTATTAAAGCATCTCTTAAGTCACTTGAAAAAGATATTTTGCCCTCTCTATGGTTCATAGTAAACCATCCATTTTTTTGAGATGTTTCTGGGTTTAATCCATATCTTTCCCCGGCCCTACCCTCAAAACCAAATCCATACCAAGTTCCTGGATATATTCCATTTGATAAATCTTTTAAATTTAAATTACCATTTATTAACTTATCATTCGCGCTAGCCCATCTTTCTTCTGTTAATGATGTTGCGTCTATATCTTCGCTAAAATTATCTTGTATAGGAATACCTTGCCAGTCTTGGGGCAACAAGCTATCAGGATTGGATGTTAAGGTTGTTGGGTATATAATATGTTTTACTCCTAATTGATCAACCCAGGACATTTTAACATAATTAACATAATCTTGAGGCATTGGAATTGATAAATTAGGCGGAATAGTAGCCTCTTGAGATTTTATACTTGGTAAAGTATCATAACTAAATTCTTGTAAGGCACGTTTAACATGAAATATAATGTCATTGCGCTTTACATTTTGAATAATTTTTCCTTGCCCTACATACCCTACTAAAAAATTTGTAACTAATTCTGAAACTTTTATGAAAGCATACTCCCCGTAATTTTCTTCAACTACATTGCCATAAGCATTTTTATTACCATAATTACCTCCTGTTAGTGTTTTTAATTGAACTACTATAACTGTATTCTGTGCTGGCACTGCGGGAATAGTTATAATATTATTTCCTACAGAATAAGGCTGTATATATTCAGTGTAAGAACCAGCAATACCAGTAGGACTAGTGTAAAGCTTAAAATTATTTTCTGCATAGCTAGCTATAGTAGGATTATTATTTTTAAATACTAAATTAGTATTAAATGTAGTTGTAAATGTATTATTGATTCCGTCTGCTAAAAATGTTTGTGATCCAGCGTAATATTGTGCGTTAGTTTCCTGTACTAAACCTCCGTTTGGTTTTGCCATAGCTTATTAACTTTTTTCATTTATTTCATCCATTTGCACTTGCTGTGCTGCCGCTTGAACTATTTGAGGGTCTCTAATTATAATCCCTGCATATTGAAGTACTCTTAAAATAACTTCTGTTTGTTCACTTTCGTGAAGCTCAAAATTAATAGAACCTGTTGGTTGAGTAGATGCATTATACTCTTCTTCGTTATATAAATACTCGCCTAGCGTACCTACATTAAAACCCCATATTACATTAGATGGTTTTTTAACATATTCTACTTGCACATTATTTTGAATAGTATCTGGTTTTATAAACAAATAATTGTTCTCATACAAATATGTAGGGAAAGTTTCGGTTGCTTTTGTTAATTTGGATTTTTCAGAAGTATAAAAATCATTTCTTTGAAGTCTTTGTATTAGCGCTTCATTATTGTATGTTACTTCACCTATTCTGTATAGATTTACTGTTCTTCCGTAAGAATCAGTTGTAGGCAAAGTAAAATAATTACTAGGAGTAGGTGATGTATTATTATAAGAGGCATTACCAAACGTTTTAAATATAGCTACCTTTTCGTCTATATTTTCTAATCTATCAGCATAATTTAAATTGCTTTGAGGAACTCTAGCTTGTTGATTTAAATCTTCAAAATATTTTTCAAATATTTCAAGTTGAACTTGTGTCCCTACTTTGTTAAATTCATCAGGAGTCATATACCCCCTTTGTTCTTTATTTAAAATAGACAACACTGTTTGATATACAGTATTTACGTTTATTGCCATTTTTATTTTTTGTTATATAATAGTAAAGCCGCCAAATGACGGCTCTACATATTATAAATATTACACGTTATAGAAGTTTTTTCTCTATAGATTTGTAAACTTCTATGCCTTCATCTGTTTTAAAGAATGCAGCCATAGCCGAATATGGGTTTTCATCAAAAGGAACATTCATTATTTTCCTTCCTGTTTTAGCCCATGCAAAAGTTCTTTGATCTTGTGATAAATCTAAAAGGCCCAATTCGGTAGCGTTAATTGCTACATTTCTTAATTGAACATTTTCGTCATTAGCAAGTTCTATGAACAATTGAGCATTTTCTTTAGCAAATATCAAAAGATCTCTTTTAATCTCCTTAGAACTCATGTCAGATACTTTAGAACCAACCTCTACTCTTAAAATAGCTTCAGCTTGGTCTATATCCATATCTCTTGCTATATTTAATGCTTCAATTATATATTCAATAGTTTCTAAATCATCTACAGCTTCTTCTACAGCATTAAATTCACTATATTTCACGCCTTTCATAGGATGATATAGAGACAATAATTTTTGCAAATTTTGTTTTTCTTTAGTAACGGTTAATGTGCCATTTCTAAAAACAATGTGCCCTAATGTAGCTTCACCTGATTGTTGATCAACTAATGGGGAATTTTGATTAGTAGCATACCTTAATTCTCTTTGTTCGTTTTTTTCTTTATCAAACCACAATAAAGGATAGCGACCAGTATGACGAGACGCTATAGTATATGTTAATGGAGTTTTAAGACCACTTAATAAATATGTTCTGTCTTTAATTTCCCATTCTGATTTTTTTGGTATTGATATTTTAGCTGCAGGTTTTGCAACTTCTTTTGCTTGAATTGCTTGAGGTGCAACCTCAATATCTTTTACTGCTTGAGTAGCTTTTTTAGCCATGATATAATAAAATTAAATAGTTAAAAGATAAAAACTACCCCCGCAATTAAGCGGAGGTAATTAATATCAAAAAAATTATGATGCAGTAAACAATACGAAATTGTTAGCACCTTGTACACACAAACATCTTTCAGACAAAAAGTGAATATCCATCGAGTCAATGTCAGAAGTAAAAGCACCTCCAGCAGATCCAGTAATCCAAGATTTCATTCTTCTATCTTCAGTTTGTGAAGCTCTGTAACGAACATGCAAGAAAGGCCTACGAATATTAGAACCTAAAATTTGATCGTATACAGTTGATGTTCCAGCTGGAATAAGAACTCCATCAATTGCTGAAACAGCTGTAGCGCCACGGGTAGAAGCGTCATTTAGATATTTCCAATCAGTTTTGTAAAAGTCATAAGAACCTCTTCTAAATCCTGAAAAGCCAAGATTTAAAGCCATTTCTTCTGAGTTTTCAAATAAACCAAAAGCAGTACCGCCACCCATTCCAGAAGAAAGGTTAGCCAGCATATCGTCAAAATCCAAAGAAGTTTTTCTATTTAAGAAAAGCATGTTCTCTTCAATAGCACCCTGAGTATCTAGATTTTTAAGAATACTGTCAAATTCACCAAGACCTGCAGCAGCACTAAAATTGTTTAGTACATTACCTCTAGCATTAATAGCAGCAAAAAGACCTTCAGTGCCATTAAGAGTTGGAGCGATTCCGGCTACCCCAGAACCTGCAGCAGCTTTTTCACCTTCAACCATTGACATTTCAAGATAATCTTCAAATCTTAATCTAGTTTCAGACTCAGCTTTTAGGTACCATAGGTATCCAGATGTTCCATCTTCAGTAGCAACTTCAACCCAACCAATCTGAGCCATATCTGATCCATTGACCACATATTTTTCTTTAATAATAATTGGTGAGTTATTAAATTGAGTAAAAGAAGGTGTTACGCTTTTAATATCGGCATCGCCAGTTCCTTTTCTATATTCAGAACCATATACAAATATCTTAAGAGTAGCAATTGCTCCAGCTCCAAAAGTAGCGGCAAGATCAGCCCCTGTGTAAGTAGCAACAGTAATTGTAGCCAAAATAGCAGTAGTGTCAACACTATTGGTAACTAAAGCTTTTACTTCCTTACCTGTAGCGGGATCCATTACTACAATGGTTTGATTTTTAGAAATTGTATTAGCCACAAAGTTAGGCCCCGCAGCGGCATTCAATACAAAAGTTAGAGTAGTTGCGCTAGCTTTGGTAACACCATCATACGCAATATGTAATCTATTTTGTTCTGACCAAATTACTTGATCTGAAGTCATAGGCATTTCTGCTCCTACCATGCGTAAGAATCCAGAAAGAGTTCGGTTTCCGTATCGCTCTACTTCTTGTTCGTAGATCTCAGGAAGATATTGTGCTGCGAAATCTGAAAAATCATCGCCAGCTTTATCTGTAAATTGCAGATAATTTGTAGACAGAGCTTGTTGCTTCTGACTAGGTTTAATTGACCCAAACGAGGGTACTACATTTGCCATTCTTTAAATTTTAATTGTTAAATTTTTTTGTTTTAATTTTAAGTTTTGAAGAGTCTAGTCCACTAATAGCTTTTACTTTTAACCCATTAACAAATACATCGCCCGGAGCAGTTTGCCTGGGCTCGGTAGTTATGTTTTTAGTTTTAGCAACTTGATCTTTTATAGCATCGGCACGGCCTTGCTCATAGAAATGTGTTGCCATAGTATCAGCATTACGGGCAGCATAAATTGCTTTATGATAACCAGCTGGATCTTTCATTTGACCATCTTTGCCAAGGAACGTCCCAACAAAATCTGTAAGATCTTTTTGATTATCAGCGGTTGATTCAGGATCTTTAATACCGTATCTAACTTTTTTATCCCCTAATTTAAAATCAAAACCTTTGAAATCATTAGAAAAATAGTCTTTAGTAGTATTTATAAATCCCTCACGAACAGTTTCATTACGCTTCTGCTCTTCAGTATATCGGTTGAAAAAGTCTGTAGCTTTTTGTTGCTCTTGAGTAACACCAGGCCTTAATTTTATTTCCTCGTAATATTTACTCTTAGTTTGCTCTAAAAAGTTTTTAGCTTTTGCAACTTCTTCTTTATACGCAATTTTTTTCTTGCGTATGTCCCTATCCTCATCAACTTCTTCGTCCCATGTAAAATCTTCTAATAGTAGATTTACATCTTCTGAATCTAAATGAGGTTTACTTGTTTTATAATATTCTCTTAACAACGTGTTATTGTCTACATTAGAGTAGTCCGCATTAAGCCTAGCATAGTCTTCAACAGTACCACCCGTTTCTTCCATAAACTTTATAAGTTTCTCTACTCCCTCGGGAAGCTTTTGTGCTTTTGTTTCCGATAATACTTCTTTTTGTTCCGATACGGTAGAGGAAGCTTCATTGCTTCTATCCACTCCTGCCTCTTCAGAATTATCTTCTTCATCTTCAATAACTTGAATAGGAGAGTCTACTTCTGCTTCGCTAGCATTGCTATTATCTTGTCTGGTAGATTTTTCATCTGTTGGCTGCTCGTTTCCTTCTCGAATTCCTTCGCTAGTTTCGGATTCGTTGCGTACAGGTACTTCATCTGCGCTTTGCTTTTGAATGGCATCTTCTTCTTTTTTAAGTTCTACAGCCGGTTTAGAAAGATCTACTTTAATAATATCTTCTTTTCCTACTAATTTTTTAGGAGTTCTTTTTTTAATTTTAAAATCCCCTTCTTGTTTTACTTCTGTTGACATAATATGATAATATAAAATTAATTAATAAAATTTACCTCTGCTCAAATTGCTCTAAGCCAAAGCCACTTAGATTATCGTTACCCGCTGATTCAAAATCTTTAGGTAATAAATCATTTTTTCTTTGATCAATAAGTTCAGATTGTTGTGTACCTTGTATTTTTACACGCTTATCTTTTCTATCTTCTATTTCTTGTTCTTTTTTTGTTGTTGCAGATGCTTGTATTTGAGCTAGTTGCATATTATAACTAAATTCTTCTGCCATTAATTGTTTCTTAATTAATGCCTCTTGTTCCATTCTAGCAATTTCAAAATCTGATTTAGCTTTTTCAATCTGCACTTTTGTTTCGGCTAAGGCTTGTTGCTTTTGTACTTCAGCCAGCGCCGCTGCTTCAGAAGCCTGTGCATTAGCCTGCGCTTGAGCTTGAATATTAGCCTGAGCGGCTTGTTGATCTCGTGCTCCTTTTTCTTTTCTTTTAAGTTTTAATAATTGATTGGCTAATTTTAAATTTGATATTTGTCTAACATCAATAGCATCATCTAAATCTATTCCACCAGACTGTAAAGCTACTTGTATATTTTGTTCTAGTTTTGCTTTTTCTTCTTCGTCTGGTTCTAGTTCTAAAAATATACCAAAATCGTGCATTGCTACCTTTTCCATTTCTTCAAGTGTATTAACATTAAATGTGTTAATGCTATTAAGCAACGCATCTTTTGTTAATGGAAATTGTAATGCGTCATTAGCCCGCAAGCTTACATTTTCAGCTATTTTAATAGTTATGTACATTAAAGCTTTTAATATGTGTCTTGTGGCTACATTAGAATTAGCGGCAGCCATTTTTTGTAACCCAACTAATGCATTTTTGTCCGGTGTACTGCCGTCAACCGCTTCGTTTAATCCTGTAACATCCCTTATCATTTGTAAATAATATTGATAAGTAGATATCAAAGATTGTATTTTAGCCATACCACTTGATGACTGTAATTCCTGAATGGGCACTTTGCCTCTATTTAAATCACCATCTTGAGTTAAAGATCTTCCAACAATGCTACCCGTTTGAAAATACATGTTTAATGCTTCCGCCGGATTATAATTTGTTCCATTCCCCAAATCAACTTCCGCTAATCCGTCCATATCTAAATAAACACCGTCAGGAACTATTCTAGCTAAGACTTGTTGAAGTTTTAAATGAGTTAATTGAATCATATCAGCAAAGCTTGTAATACGACTAACAATAGAATCTATGCGCCCTTTATACATTCTAGGTGCACATATAGAATAATTCATATTTACTTTAGTAACATCAGAATTAGGGCGGGTCATATTTTCTGCCATTTTCCAATCAAGCAACTTACTTAGCCCTAATACTTTAGCTCCTGTGTATAAAACTTCTATACTTCTTGAAACTTTGCTAAAGTTATCATTTTCAGGCGGGTTAAAAGTATCATCTTTTTCTAATATTTTTTCTAATCCTTGATCTGTATTTTTTAATTTAAAAACTTGATTAGTGTAGGTTTTATATTCAAAAAACAGCACTGATATTAAATTAGCATCATCTTGCCCTCCGTAGTTTCTTACATAATTACTATAATTAGAAGGGCCTCTGTATTTTTGTATTTCTTCTAAATCTTGATCTGTTAAATTAGGGTATAATCTTTTTACTTCTGAAAGACTTAAATTTTTAACTTCTCCAACATAATATATATCTTCAAAATTAGGATCTTCTGTATAAGAGTATACTACCGAAGCTGGATCTACATAATCAACAGTAATACCTTCTGAAAAATTAAAGCTAGTTTTAGATATACCAATACCTAATACAGCTAAATCATAAGCAATCCGGCGTTGTATTTCATCATATTTATTAAAAGAAAAAACATTTTTAATTATTTCCTCTTCAGCAATTTCAACGCTTTGTTTATAGTTTAATTGTAAATAAAGATCTAATTCTTCACGAGAGGCTGGTAATTTATCAGGCTGAGCAGAAGCATAAAAATTTTGCCCTGTTGCCGCATTCATTTGCTCAATGTATTCTTTATTAATTATATCACGCATTGCATTAAAAGCAAAATCAGTTCTTTCTTTAAGTGCAAATGGATCGGTAGCAAATGATTTAATTTCATAACCTTTATCTGTCATTCCATTAACTACTATATCAACAAACTTAGGTATTACTGGAACAATTTTCCAATCTAAATTTAAATAAGATAAATCACCATTAATTGATAATTCATCTTTATATTTTTGGATAGGCTGTTCACCTCTAGCATAAAGCCTTAGCGCATGGTAATTTTGAAAATTTTGCAAATACCTTTCACCTCCGATGTCCTGCCTGAACCATTCATTTTCTATAGCTTGTGAAACTTGTAAGCCATAGTCATAACTATTCTTTACGGAATCAGGTACTACCTGATCTGGAAATGAACTGTTATAATTTGTGTTAACCATCTATTTAAATTATTTTTGATGTAAATCCATCGTTGTTATATCTTTTTATACCCAAATTAACAGGCTGAAAAACTTTTTTTGCTACTGGTGCATATTTATTTTTATTACAAGCCATTATAGCAAGACCAGAACTTATAGAAGCATCATGCTTCGTTCTGTTGTTAAGATTAAATTTTGACCAATCATTTAATGTTCTTGTAAAATATAAGTCTCCGTGTGTCTCCCCGTTAAACCCTACGTGAGAATCAATATAGGATTCTATAGCCGCTGCGTGAGCTTGCTTCATATCTTCACTAGAGTTAGGCACTCCACCTATCTCTCTTTCTGTTATTGATAATTTATTATAAACTTTATCTGGTCTATTCATAGAGTATCCTCTATATCCTCTTCTTTTTAAATAATATAATAATCTAGGTTTATTATTTTCTGCGAGTATTGGCATTCCGTAAAATACTAAAGCCATTAGTACATCCTCAAAAAATATTTCTGCATTATCAGGCCGTGATATATATTCTAAAAAGAAATGATTGGGCGGTATATCTTCCATTGTAAATTTTGTAAGCCCATGTAAAGATCCCTTAGATCCTCTTCCGTCAACTGTACCTGATATATCATAACTGTCACATCCAAATGCACCACAGTGTTCATTAGCCGGGTATCTTAAATTACCTTTAGCTATAGATCTATTTTGCATATTATGAGGGGGAACCCATGAAATAAAAAATCTCCCATTGTTATTAGGCGCAAATTCAACTAATGAATCTTTAATGCCGCCCTGCCATTGAAAATTGCCTTGCGTAATAAGGCCGGTATATTTTATTTCTTCAATATAATCTATTTGCTCGTATATCTTAGTTAGATTAAATAAAGATTGTTTTGTTTCGTCTCGAAATGCATGTTGAGTAGTTCGCGGAAATTGACGATAAAATTCATTTAAAGCATCTTGATCTTTTTTTAATCCGTCAACTTCATTTATCCAATAATTAATTACTCCAGTATCTATTTCCGTTCCATCAATACTTTTGACTGATTTTTTTGGTGTATCGAATACAGGTATTCCATGCACATCAATGAATCCTTCGTAATTCCATTCCATAGGTATGAACAAAGAATATAATCCTGAGCTAGTCTGTCCGTTGCGGTTTCTTTTAGTAACATCTGATCCTTCATATAATTTTTTAAAATTATTACCTCCTTTGTCTAAAGAGTTAGATGTAGATCCCATCATACATTTACCGACTACTCTACTACCTAGCCTTAATGTTGTTTTAGTTACTCTCCAGTTATTAATTATATTATCTGGTCTTTCCCACTTGCCAGATTCATCATGAATTAAAAGCTTTAGCTTTTCTCCATCATATGAATTATCGCCTGTATTTTTCCAGTCGATTGTAGTATCAAGCCCATCAATTTCAGCTAATTGTTCGCCTACTTCTATCTTGCGCCGAGTTAGTTTGGAGGCGGGCACTCGGTAAGCAAGCTCTGTTTTCGGACGATCCATACCGTCTTGAACGGGCTTGAAGAAAAAGGGATAATTGATTGATATTGGAACAACTTTATCGGTAAACATTTTTTTGGCATCAGCCCCAGTTTTTGATAAAATACCAAATCTTGCGTCACTTGACATGGTTGCCTGGTTAACAGTTTCGTTCGATGCCATGAAGCTAAACCCAGACCGTCTGTTTTTGAGATAGCATATTCCATAACATCTGGTATCTGCTTTACACGCTTCCCAGAAAATATAGAATAATCTATTTGATTCCCTAAAGTCAGCGGCCCCAACGTCAATTTTAGTCCACTGCAGGTACATGTAATGAGACCCAGTAATATAAGTTTCAGCACCGTTATTGTAAAATGCAAACCCTTCTTCTCTGTATTTAAATTCATTATCTATATAGTCGTACCATTGCTCTTTAAAATTATCGGGATAATTATTCCAATCGAAAACACTTTTAATTTTTTGTAATTCTTTAGGATAATTAAATTTCTGCCAATATTGCTCTTGTTTTTTATTAGATCTTTTAAAGCATCTATTGATTAATGGTAAGCCTATTTTTAAGCCTTGAATATCGTATACTTCACCAAGTTCACCTGATTTGCTTATTACAACTAAATCATGCTCTTTGTTATAACCGTATTCCCAGCTTTTTTGTTTATTTTTTTTCTTTAATATATTGGGCTTTACATAATCAGATATTACTGAATATAATGTTTGCTGATATGTCATTTAGATCTTTTTTCAGCAAAGCCCCCGAATGTTTTTTGATTACCAGATTTGTCTTCTAATAACTTTTCTTCGGTTTCAATTCTTGTTAATATTTCAAACGCATCAAATATTGCTAGTTTTTTTGTAGCTGCTGCATTTTTTAATCTATCGGCTGATATGTCATCTTCTGAATCTACAATAGCTTCTTTGGCTACTTTGATTAACTCCTCAACTGCTTTTTGCCCAGCTTGGATTATATTCAGTTTGGTTTTCTTTACGTTCATACTTAATAACAATATCATTAGATTTCATACAATATAACCGCTCATTATCTACTATAAACTCCCATTCGCTGTTTGGAGTAAAGCCTATAACATCGCCTGGGTTGATTTCAAGCGCTTTTAACGAGCTATTGCCATACTTTAGTATACCAACATGCTTTTGCTCTTTTTCTAGGCTTGTAGGGTCATTATTTAAAATAGGCTTAACAAAGCATCTATCCATAAATGAATGCCACTCATTATTTTTTTTATAAAGATACACCTGATCTGTCTGACAAAAGTAAAGATTGTCTTTAAAATATTTACTACTGTTTTTTTCTTTACCTTTTATATCATAATATCTTCTAAAAACATTATGATGAATTACAATTTCATCACCTTTTTTTATAACAGTATTATAAGCTTTTGGCGTAGATATAACTTTAGCAAGTTTATTTATAAACTTAAATGATTCTATATTACAATTTAATATTAAATCTTTATTATTTACTTTAGTTGTATTGTTATATCTTTCTCCAATAGGCTCAACGATAAAATCGTAGACACTATTCATATTCTAAATTATATTCAACAGAAATAGCCATGTTAGAATTAAACTTTTTCCAAGGCAATACTTCATTGTTTTTTTTAATGAAAATATTATAAGAACTATCAGTATCTTCAAATATGATATAAGCTATTTTGTGTCCCCCGTATACTTCTTGGCTTACAGAGTAATGCATAGCATCATTTTTATAATCAGAACCGATGCTGATCTTCCTTATAATGCTGCTCATCTTATTTTTCTTCTTGCTTTTCTATTTCTTTGTAAACACCCGTTTCCAAATCAATACTAATTGCCCCATACTCTTTTTCAAGGTCTTTTTTATAAGCTTCCATATCTTGCTCAAGTCCAGCGTATTCATGTAATAAAACGTGTTTTTGATTTTCAACAAGCCCAATGTCACGTAATTTATTGTTCATTGTTACTTGTTGCTCTTTAATTTTAGCTAATTGTTCCTCTGTTACTTTTTTTTCTTGTGTACTCATTTGATTAAATTTAATTAAATTATTTTACTTTATCTTTTATTTTCTCAAAGGTTCTTAATCCGCCAAGACCAAGCATACCTAATAAGACTGTCATTAAATGCTCCATTTGTAATGCCGGTGGAGCGTCGGTTGTTTTTGTAATCCAAATAAATAAATCTCTTATTACGAAGTTATATGCTAATGCCACTCCGCAAACCCATCCTATAAATGGTCTCCAGCCGGCAACAAATACTGTTCTATGACCAGCTTCGATTTCATTTATTTTAGTTTGCAATTCTATTATTTCATTAGGGTCTAATTCTTTACCCTTAATTGCTTCTCTTATTTCCCACGCTAAGTTTCCGGCTACTGACTTTCTGCCATTGCCGCCTTTTAGTAGGCCTAATAATAACTTTATCATAATTTAAGCTTTGTCGTAAGCTTCTTTTTCCCAAGGAAGAGCCTTAGCGCCCTCCTGCATTTTACTTCTAGAATATGTTTTACCTTTCCAGTAAACGTTGTTATCGTCGTAGTCTAAATCGCCCCTTTTAAATTGATCAATATGAACCATCTCATGATCAACCACTTTTTTAGTTTTAGATGGATCTAAGTTTTTATTTATTAATATAGTTCCATTATTGTTAGCTTTACCTAATATATCATCACCTAAATCTACATTATATATAGGTGTATTGTCTAAATTATATGGAGGTGTATTAAGTTTAAAAGCCATTATTTATAAGGAAACATTTTATTTAGTTTATCTTTGCGAGCAGAACAGCCGCAGGGGATATTTAAACCCTCTGCGACTCTGTCTACTACACTTTTAATTCCAGTAACTTTAGTAACTTTTTCAATTGAATCACCAAGTCCTTTAGATTCCATGTTACGCTATTGTAATTGCTGTAATTTCTACTGAAGAATCTAGCTGCACATTAGCCACTACTCCGCCTGGATTAGCTGTAAGAGCGCTATTAATTCCATTTGCAATGTCTACACCTTTAGCTGTGTCAGTAAAAGTAATATAAGAGCTAGCATCTTGAAAAAAGATAGTAGCCGCGTCTGAATTAATCGCACTGTTTGTTCCTTTCTTGACTACCGCAATACTGTCTACACCTATAAGCATATCAGCTGTATAGTTTAAACTAGATGCGAAATTTGATTTTTTAATTTTGATAAATTTTGCCATTTTGGTTTTGTTTTGTTATTGTTAATGTTTATGTTTTTCTAGGTTTATACAGTCCTATCTGTTTTATTTATAATCTCTTCGAGATTTGCTCATGTCTCCTTTTTTGCCACCGTACATTTTAGTAGGGGCGCTATAGTCTCTCTTGGACATACTTTCGTCTCCTTTATTACCGCCATATTTTTGTCGGCTTGCAACTGAAGGCTTTCCTACTTGTTGGCCATATCCTTTATTCATATTCTGCATAGGAGACATGTTCTTCATCATCATCCCAGTGTTTACTCCTTCTGTTCCTTGGCCTGCAATGTCATCTGTTGGATTGTAAGTAAGATCAGCTTTTGCTTGCCCCATCATACTCATTCCTTTTGAATATCTTGGGTGATTACCGCTGTAAGTTCCTGAGTGTCCTTTCCTATCAGCAATATCATTTTCTAAATAATGCATTCTTGCTTTTGAAGATAGGTTTTTGTTATATGCTTCTTTAGCATCATAACGTTCATCTGATTTCATGTGTCCCATAATTTTTGTGTTTTGGTTTGTGTTGTTATTGTTGTTGTTTAATTATTAGCAATTCCATTTTCTTAAAGCCAAAGCTTTTCTAGTAGGCTTTCCATTCGGCTTTTTCATCGGACCTTTTACACCACTCATTCTAGCGCAAAAAGATTTTCTACGCTTTGCGGCTTTACTCCCTTTTTTTAATTTTGAAGGAGGAGTAGTTACTGCAGTTTGCAGCTTGCTACCTGGATTTTCTTTTCTATAAGATTTAACACCTTTTTCATTTAATCCACCCTTAGGGTCTTTACCCTCTTTACGAGTCCAGGCTGCTGTTTTCTTTAAGAAAGGCGATGAGTTCTGTATATATGCCATTATTTTTTTATTTTAAACCACTTATGGACTGTATAACCTATAGTAACTAATAATAATATTACTTTAAGCCATACCTCCAGATCCATCATGGTCACTACTCCTACGGAGCCATTTAGCGCCAGTAGTTTTATGTGAGCAATATCCATTACTATTCTCCTCTAGCCGCTTTAGCTATTTGAGTAATAGCACCTGCTTTATAATAAGTCGGCGCTTTTTTAACTTCCATTCCGGTAATACCAGAGCTAGAGCCATTACCCATAGGAAATCCATTTGTGTTTAAAGGACCATCCCATACGTGAGACTCTCCTACTTGCCCTTGAAGTTGCGGGTTCGAAATGATTGCTTTACTTTTGTCCATAATTATCTATACTTGTCTTTATTAATGTTATCTATTGAAACCTTTAAAACTTTATTTGTATAGGTTTCGCCTTTCATTATTACATTCCTGCGTTCGCTTATAGGAATATCCTCCTTGCCTAGCATTATTTTATATATTTTATTTATAAGCTGCTTACACTTAAAAGAGGTTTTATATATATTATACTTTTGTGTTGTATGATTTCTTTTACGCCAAACAATTATCCAGCCTTCCTTTAACAATGTATTCCATCTTCTATTATTCCAACTGTAAGAATATGCCCCCATTTTAAAATCTATCTTAGTAAACAGATCAACACAATCTAAATATATTAAAAGTTCTAAATCAGCATCTGTCATTCCATTATTTTTTGATGCCCACTTCCTTATAATTCTGTAATGCTTAAGCAAGTTAAGATCTTTTAAATCTACTGCTTCTAATCTTTTCATAAAACAATTACAACGTCTTGGAGCTTAATTATTTGTAAAACTTCCTTATCTATTTCAACACCATGCCCCGCATGCTTGTCATAATAAATATCATCATTTTTTTTAACTCCAACTACCTCAGAACCCACCGATATTACTTTAGCTTTGCTATATCTTAAATCCTCTCTTTGATTTTCAGTTAACAATAAGCCTCCTTTGGTTTCAGAAGTACCTTGCTTTTCTTTTTTAATTATTAAGTTTCTACCTATTGCCTTCATTAATACGTAAATTATTAATTATACAATCTGTAGATAATATAGTAGTTGCCACGGAAGCTGCATTTTTTAGCGCAGTCTTAGTCACAAGCAACGGATCAATTATTCCAGACTTAATCATATTTTTACTTTGTCCAGTAATAACATCAAGTCCCCAACCTTTTTTGCTAGGTTCAACAATATCAAAGTTTGCATTTTCTAATATTGTTATATAAGGAGCTTTAATAGCTTCTAATAATATTTCTTCTGCTTTATTTTTAGGCTTAATAAGTGTTGCAGCATTTAATAATGCAACGCCGCCACCAGGCACAATGCCTTCTTTAATTGCAGCTTTAGTAGCACAAATAGCATCTTCTACTCTATCTGCTTTTTCTTTTAATTCAATATCTGAATCTGCCCCCACTTTAACTGTAGCAATCTTAGCTGATAACCTAGCTAATCTTTTTTCAAGCCTTATAGTTTCAGCGGCATTGTTTTTACCAGATAAATCTTTTTTAATTTTATTAATTACTTCTGATACTTCATCGCTAATACTTTCAACTTTTATAATAGTTTCAGTATCATTGGTAACAGATTTTAAACATTTACCTAAATGCTCTGGCTGTATTAAATCCATATCATCACCTAAATCTTCATTTATAATAGTAGCACCGGTTAATAATGCTAAATCAGTTAGCATATCTTTTTTAGCTACCCCATAAGTAGGCGCATTAATAACATTAATTTTTACATTACCTTTTATTTTATTCATTGCCAATGTAGATATAACTTTAGGATCTAAATCAGCTATAATAAGTAAAGGTTTACTTTTCTTTATAATGTATTCTAATACAGATTGTATCTTACGTATATTTTCTACAGGGGATTCAATTAATAATACATAAGGATTATCAAGCTCTGCAACTTTAGAATCTTGCTTAGTAATAAAATGTGAATTTGTTAGCCCCTTTTCGTATTGTAATCCATCAATTAATTCAGCTGTAGTTTCAGACAACTCTGTTGTTTCCATCATAACTACGCCGGTTTCATCAACTGATCTAAAAGCGTTTGCAATAGTTGTACCTAGTTTTATATCGTTATTAGTAGATATACTAGCCACTTGGTCAATCATATCACCTGTGACCTCTACAGAAGCTTTTTCTAAATGTTGCACAACTTTCTGTACAGCACTGTCAATACCTTCTTTTAATCCCCTAGCGCCTAATTCTTTTAATTTAGGATACGCCTCATTTAAAATTGAGTGCGCTAGCACTGTAGCCGTTGTCGTTCCGTCGCCAGCTTCTCTTACAGTTTTCCTAGCAGCTTCCTTTAAAAGCGTAGCACCCATATTTTCAATAGGGTCTAATAATACAATTGAATCAGCTACAGTTACCCCATCTTTTGTAATAACAGGTTTTCCCACGCCGTCTTCTAATATCACACGTTTACCGCTAGCTCCGAGAGTGGAACTAACGGCTTTTGTGAGTTTGTTTATACCTTCAAATAGTTTATCCTTAGCTTCGTGACCAAAGCTGAGGTTCTTGACAATTGCGTCTGACATGATTTAATTAAATTTAATTTAAGTATTTTATTTAAAAGGTTTTTACAACAACTGGACCTTCGGAAAGTTTTAATTTTTTAGTGTAATGTTCAATTGAAGATTCAATTGCTTTTTCAGCTCCTTCAATTGTTTCACGCCTTGTAATTCCGTTCCAGTTTTCGTTGAAATCAATCCATTCAGCTTGGTAATAGCCGTTTGAAAGTTGTGTTATCCTCCAATTTTTTTTCTTTGAATAACGTTTCCAAATTTTCTTGGTTTCTTCGGATACTTGTGGTTGACTAGACCACGATTGAGTCTGGTAAAATAGTGTCATTGGTGTTGGTTTAAAATTAGTTAGGTTTATAGTTTATTATTACTTGTAATTACTCACCTTTACAAGAGCAGCTGTCTTTGCCGCATGTGCATTTTTTTTGTGACGATAGTTGTTTATATGCTCCCGATCGGTCATCATAGTCTAATGCTGCTTTTAATATAATCTTGTCCATTACATCGTCTTGGTTTTTTAGCATTTCTTTCTGAAGGTTAATAACCATAGATTCTAAATCATCTTTTGCTTTAGTTAAATAATCTATCTGTAATTGCTTTTTTTCTACATCACCTTTTAAAGCGTTTACATCATCGGGCTTGGCACCAGTAATTGTGCTAATAACAATACCAATTGAAGCAGAAATGGTTCCAATTAGCATCATTACAACTTCTTTGTTTGTTTCTAATACTGGAAACTTAACAAGCCATACTACTATTCCTATAATTAATAAGAATACAAATAAACTTCCAATATAATGTCTTATTTCGCGTGCTATGCCGTTTTTTGGTAATTTCATTTTTTTATTTTAATTTTATTTAATTGCTAAATAGATGTAGGTTTCATTGAGTTTGTTTGTATTAACAGCGCCACTTGTTTCTAATAATTCAAACCCTGTGCTTGTAAAATTTACTTGATTAACAGAATCTCCACCTAATAAACTTCCATCATTTTCAACTACACTTGAATTTGCAGCTAATTTTTTAGTTCTTGGATTTGTTGGACTCCTTGCATTATCATACATCACCCACTGACCATTAATAGCACTTGTTAACTTTACCATTAAAAATGTTGGTTCAAATCCTGTTGTTATTGTGTTAATTGCATTTGTCCCTGTATAACTCCCTATCTTACTATATCCTGCAACTGAATGCCAACAGTAGGCGATAAAAATAGTTCCATTTCCGTTATTGTCTGCCGAATTGCCAAGTGAAAATACAGATGATGTCGGAGAAGTGTTATTCCAAACTGATGCTGATGCAGCGGCTATCGTAGAATTTAAGTGCAAATATTTTGTATTACCTATTGTAGAATTATAAACTTTCCAATTAGTAATAGGGTCAGTTCCTGAAAGACCTTTTGTTATTATAAATTCAGGCGTAGAAGAAAGTCCGTGTCCAATAGTAGCACCTGCAGTACTATTACCTGTATATTTAACAATACTAAATCCAGAATCTTTATTGGCACTAACCTGACTGGCTATAGTACCGTCATTATTAGTAACCGCTGCACCACCGCCTTTCCAGTTCCATGATACGTAATCTTGATTATTTACATTAGTGTAATTTGCATAGCTACTGCCTGCAGATACTGTAAATCCATTTGAGTTTAAACTTGAAATATAACCATATGTAGCAGTATATTGACCATTGTAGTAGGTTGCATTACTGCTTAGCCCTTGATTACTACCTGCTCCATTAATACTGTTTACTAATACATGATCATGAGCAGCTTCACGAGCTTTAATCCAAGTAAAATCTGGTGCAAAATCTAAATGACCATTAAAGTTTACATTTGTAGCTGCTCCGCTATATGATGTAGCGATACCTCTAGCTAAAGTTGTAACATGAGATTGCGTAAGTACTGTATTAAATATGCGTACTTGGTCTAATGAACCATCAAAACTGTAACTAGTAGTGCCATTATACGTACCTAAAGCAATCGCACCCGCTGCCCCTGAACCAGTTGTGTTAAGTGTATATGAGCCAATTGAATTACCGTTTAAATAACCATTTACTAACTTATTTGAGCTTTGGTAAGTAACTATTACATTATAATATTGACCTACGTTAAAAGTACCTTGTATTGCTGTATTCGGAGAATTGTAATAATAAGTACCCCCAAATGTTCTCAAAAGCCCCACATTATAAGTGCTACCTGAATTGTGGTATAATAATAATCTAAAAGCAGACGTATTGCTAAGTTGGCCTATTAAAGGCACAAAATTAGCGCCTGGTAGTGTGTCAAATTTAACCCAAAGAGAAACACTATAATCGCTGTCTGTAGTACCACTAATTAAATTACTTGGAAGCAATATATTACTACTGCTTCCGAACACCGCTGCTTTATCGAATGCACCTCCTTCATAAGTAATATTAGTCGGTGTACCATTATATGTTTCACTAGTATCATTTGAATTTCCATTCATTTCATATAGTGCCATGCACCCCGCCCCTGCTGGATAATTAACTGTACTTAAATCTTGTGTATTTAAAAGACCATTAGCACTGGTGTCCATTGTATATGTGGCTATAGCTGTTTGCCCAGATGGGAATGCGGCAGTTGTTGCAGTTGCTGCTGTTTCGCTATAAAGAGCTGTAACATCTGAAGAACTTAATGCAGTGCCGTATATTCTTACTTGGTCTATTGAGCCATCATATGAAGGTGTTAAAGTTCTAAATTGACCTAAATTACTTGCAAAAGACGAATTATCAACTGTACCTCCACTTTTTGTTCCTGTCGCACCATCTGTTGTAGAATTATTTATGTAAAGTTTTCTACTTGTTCCGCTAAACACATAAGCGATATGATACCATTGACCAACATTTAAAGTAATTGAACTCGTTAATGTTAAATCGCCTGAACCACCTGCATCATTTCTTTCTTGTAGTTGTATATTTCCACTTGAATTTACTCTTAAAGTTTCATAATCATCATTAGCACCTTGATTGCCTATATAAAAAAAGAAATCAGAACCTGAACTTGGTAATTCACCAACCTTAATCCACATTGAACGAGTTCTATCTCCATTATCACCCAATCCAACAGGTAAAACTACCTTACTACTACTTCCGTTAAAACTCCCTGATCCATTTATATACCCGCCTATACCTTGTGTAGCGCCATTACCTGTATATAATTTTGTATCAAAATAATTAGTTGCTGGCCCTATAAATCCGCTCGCGTATTCGTCAACTATTTCATACCAACCAGTACCGTCAAAATACTCTGTTTTATTAGTGTCAGTATTGAATCTTAGCGCGCCGTCTGTAGCATCATTGTCACCGCCTACTACTGTTCCTGAAAAACTTATTGTTCCCGTTCCAGCTGTAAATGTTGTTACTTTGTCTGATCCTACAGTAGAAGTTGTACCTGTTAACCCATTCCCTATTGTTATTGTTTGAGTATTTGGATAACGCAATATTATAATACCTGATCCACCGGTACCACCAGGATAACTTGTAGGATTAGTACCACCACCACCACCACCACCAGTATTAGCGCCACCATTACCTCCGCCATCTGCTGAACTACCTGTACTTACACCTGGATTTATACCTCCCGTACCTCCTTGGCCACCTCTTGGCCCGCCGCCGCCGCCACCTTGGCCGCCAGTACCCACAGATCCGCATGCACCACCACCGCCTCCCCAGTAGTAGTTGTTTCCGTCAATATTTATTTGTACACCATCACCGCCTGTACCTTCTCCATCAGTATTACCGGCTTCTCCGGCACCCCCGCCTCCTCCTGAACACCCTCCAGTGCCAGTTCCGCTTGCTCCATTATTACCATAAATTGATGCTCCCGCTGGTGCTATATTAGTAGTTACAGCGGATCCCCCCGCTTGTGAACTATTTGTATCTCCATCTCGAGTACCACCACCGCCTGAACCGCCGTCTAATCCTGGGCCGCTATAACTACCGCCGCCACCGCCTCCTTTTGCAAGAACTATATTAGAGCCACCGAAAGATATATATGAATCTTGACCATTTGTTCCCTGAGAATTATTGCCGCCGCCTGCCCCTCCATCTGCAATATATAAAGTATATTCACTTGAAGGAATTACATTTAATCCGGCAGCTTGATATATAACAGCACCGGCACCTCCGGCGCCCGGAGATTCACTACTAACGCCTCCGCCACCACCACCACCTCCGGCAACTACAAGATAATCTATACTAAAAGTAGGAGTTGGGGGTCTTTCGTTAACTGTTCCCTTAGCTAAAATTGTTGCTCCTGTTGTCGAATCAAGGTTTAATAATTCTGGTGTGTTAATTACTGTATTTGCCATTTAATTTATTTTATGAGCATGCAATTTCGTTATTATATAATGTAGTAACTTCCGAAGCAGACAATACCTTATTAAATATTCTTACTTGATCTATTTCTCCGTAAAAATGGTGAGAACCGTTATAATAATATTCTCCTATTCGTAAATTATTACTTGAGGAAGAAAAAGCTAATGATCCAACGCTGGCTGTGTGGATTAAACTCCCGTTCATATATAGTTTAGCAGTACCGCCACTATTAGTAAGGGCTAAATGAGTCCAAACGTTTTCGGGTAATGTTGTTGTTGAAAAACTAGAGCCACTAGGTGCCCAAATATATAATATATCATTAGAATTTTGCACAGCCATTCCTGAACCTTTACCCGCAGCGAGTGAGTTTGTTGCACCCCCACTGACTATGTGGGCATAGCTTTGTCCTGAACCAGTTCCTCTATAATATACCCAAGCTGAATAGCTTATACTGGTTAAAGAATTAATTAAAGATCCAGTAACAGATATATTAGAACTACTCCCGTTAAATACTCCCGCCGCTCCAAACTTACCCGAAGCATTAAAAGTTACATTGTTGTTTGTACCACTATAAGTATTTCCAATATCATTAACATTGTTGTTTAGATTATATGAAGCAATACATCCCGCTCCTAAAGGAAAATTTAATGTGTTTGTTGTACAATATTTAATAGCATAAAAAAATTTCCAATCTGTACCATTATAGTGTTCTATAACGCTTGCGGATCCATCTTCAGAGTATGAAGTGTTTGTTCTTAAAGCTCCTTGAGGTGGAGTAGGGTTAGTTCCGCTAAAAGCTACTGTACCAGTTCCCTCTGTAAATACAATAGCAGTATCAGAACCATCTGTAAATTTAGTTTGATAATGTTCGTTGTGAAGTTGGGTTACTTGGCTACTCGAAAGTGCTGATGAAAATATGCGTACTTGGTCAATTTGACCATCATAATAATACGCATTGTAATTACCATACCATCTACCTATGACTAAAGGTTGATCTGTAGTTCCCGGGGTAGCGGTATATGCTTGTGTGCCCTCTAGCTGGCCATCTACATATATTTTAATATTTGAACCGTCATAAGTTCCAACAACATGATACCATCTGTTAATTACAAAATTAGTAGTTCCTTGAACATTACCATTAGTGGCAGTTCCATCAGCCCAAAACCCAAAAACATTTGATCCAGTTGCTTTAGCTAAAACAAATCCAACTTGAGGGTTTACACCTGTTTTAAAGTTTCCAACTAATCCAACACTGCCTGATGGCTTTGAATCCCATTTAGACCACACCGAAATGCTATAATTTGTTGTTGGTTGTTGTACGGAATTTGAAGCATATATATAACTATTTGTGCCATTAAACACCGCAGCTTGATCAAACCTACCATTTGCCCATGTTACATTTGATTCAGCACCATTATTTCCATTGCCACTGGAATCTGTAGCGTTCCCATCTAATTTATAATATGCAGTATTCGTTATTGGATATGTAGCACTTGCTAAAGTATCTGTTGTAGATGGTGTATTAAGTGTACCTGTTGTTGTAAAGCTAGATACATTAGCTGTAGGATAACGAAGTATAACTACACCAGAACCTCCAAGAGCAGGGATTGATGAAGCTATTAGTCCGCCACCACCACCTCCACCAGTGTTTGCGGCTCCATCATTTGCAGCTTCAGAACTAGATAATCTAGCTGATCCGTCACCACCACCACCTAAACCTCCTGATCCAGCGCCCGATAAATAGCTACTTCCGCCTCCACCGCCAGCATAATAGTTTCCAGTCCCACCTATTATATTAACCTCTAAGCCTTCACCTCCATTACCCGCAGTTGTAGTTGTTGCATTTTCGCCAATACCAGCCGCTCCACCGCCACCGCCACCGGGGTATCTACAACTACCACCGCTGCACGAAGGGCCCGAACTTCCCCCTGCATACCCTTGATTTAAAGTGCCATTTCCCCCGGCTGCACTATAAGCGTCCCCACCTCCGCCTCCTCCACTTCCGCCAGAAGAACCAAAAGCGCTAGCGGCGGGACCTCCGGATCTACCACCTCCTGAAGCCGTTATTGTGCTAAAGGTAGAATCTTCGCCTGTTGTAGTAGCGCCACCTACAGTAACATCATAAGCGACACCTTCGCTTAGTGTTAAACTTGATTCAGCCGCTGAACCTCCTCCAGAATCCGCTTGTACTTCATTGCTATAAATATTAGACGCATTAGTAGAATCTAAAGCAGAATTATATACTCTTAGTTGATCTATTGAGCCATCAAAATATTGGGAATATCCACTTGAAGAACTATAAAATGCTCCTATTGTAACTTTTTGTCCAGTTCCACTCCAACTATTTGTTGATAAGGTTCCAGTGTCTACCAAAGAGCCGTCTATATAAATAGTTCTTTGTCCTGCGGATTGATCAAGTGATACAATTACATTATGCCAATTACTATCATTATATGTTGAGGTAGATGTATATTTAAGATTAGTACTTTGGTTATAATCAGTTACAACTTCAATAAGCCCAGCATCTATTGTAATATCGCAGTTTCTGCTTGTTTGAGCATAATCAGTAAACATTCTTTGTCTTGCTGTTGTAGTTGTTTTAAACCAAAAAGAAACAGCCAATGTATTTTTTCCATCAAATAAAGATGATGTACTTAAAGGTAGATCAATATAAGCGTTACTCCCGTTAAATATCGCAGCACCCCCATATTTTCCCGTATTGTAAGAAATATTAAATTCTGTACCGTTATAGTTTCCAGAAACATCATTGGCATTATTGTTTAGCATATATGTAGCTATAGCCGTTTTACCCGATGGGAAGCTTAATGAGTTTGTGGTAGTTGTAGAATTATTATAAGAAGTACGCAAACCTCCAGCGCCTCCGCCCCCGGGATAATTAGAACCGCCACCACTTTGAGTTCCTCCACCGCTACCTACCACTAAATAATCAGTAGTAAAAGATTCTACCACATTACCTGTTGTACCTACCGGTAATCTAAGCCCGCTATAATCACTAGTCTGGTTTAAATCTACCGCGTCGTTTATTACTTTAGTTATTGCCATTAGCTTATTGTAAATGTTCCACCTCCTGTGCCAAATTCATATATATTAAAGTCTGTTACTGCTCCATCTGGATTTAGCGTTGGTGACCCCGTAACGTTTATTGTGTAAATTGTAGGTACTTTAATTATAACTGTGCCATCACCTCCGTTGCCTGCATCGTACCCATAGTAATTATATGCGCCACCTCCACCGCTACCTCTTATTCCATCTGTTCCTGCGTTGTTATATTGATAATTACCTCCATTTCCTCCAACTCCGCTTCCTCCTAAAGCTACTCCGCTGGCATTTCCGTATCCGCTTCTACCGTCAGTATGACCACCGCCACCTCCGGCATAATATTTATTGTTACCAGTAATATTAGATTGCAAGCCATCTCCTCCATATCCGCCAGTCCCTGTTACATTAGAGTTGCCTTGTGAACCAGCAGAGCCAGCACCTCCACCGCCTCCACCACCTCTATATTGGTTTATACCACTTGAGGCACCGCCATTATTTCCTTGCCCGGCTGGCGTAGCAATTCCGCCTGAGACGGCTGGAGCATATTGCGCATTAGTAGCTCCCCCTCCTGAGCCACCATTATTACCGCTGGTTTGGGCTGTTCCACCACCACCACCGCCTCCGCCTGCTGCTTCAATAGTGGTTAAACCAGATCCAGAAATAGATGAAATATTTCCGTTATTACCGGTGTTATATGAATTATTTGTTGCCCTTGCGCCACCTGTTCCAACAGTTACTGTATAGGTTGTTCCTGATACAGGGTCAAAAGAGTTAATTAATAAACCGCCAGCTCCGCCTCCGCCGCCCCAGCCGCCGCCACCGCCACCACCGGCTAATACAAGGTATTCTATACTTGGCACATTTTCTTTAAGTGCACGCCATTCGGTACCGTTATATACTTCTATTTTATTTAGAGTGGTGTTTTCGCGAATCATTCCAGTCGTTGGAGAAGAAGGTCGTTGAGCGGTAGTTCCTTTTGGCATATTCAAATAAGTTGTATTGCCACTAAGGTTTATACCAGAAGCTCTTACTTTAGTTATTGCCATATTAAGTTGTTGATACTACTTCTACAATAGCGCCATTTGGAAAATAAGCACCACCATCTAATGTTATTGTAGAACCTGATAAAGTATAAGTTGATTTATTTTGATATACACCTGATACATACATATCAGTATAATTTTCATTTGTTGGGGATACACTTAGTGTAATAGTTCCAGTTGTAGCATTTGCAACTGTTATTTGGTTTACTGTTTTGGTTGGTAAACCGCCACCGCCTGCTATTGCTCCCCAAGCACCATCTGCATAACCTTCAAATTGATTGTCTGTAGTGCTATATCTTAGCATACCATTTGCAGGAGTAGGCCTTTGTGCTGTAGTTCCCGCCGGAACTTGAATAGCATCTGTATCATTTATATCAAGAGAAACAGAAGGACTCGTAGTCCCTATTCCTACATTGCCTGTGGAGTCTATGCGCATTGTTTCACCGCCAGTTCCTCTATTGAAAGTGATAGCCCCTGCTGGTTCAACATTAAAGCCCAAAGAATTTGCGTCTGGTTGACCAACCCCAACATCATTATTTACCCCCCCAAGGTCATTAAATTTTATTCTATAAAAATCTTCTGAGCTAGGCGCTCCATAAACAGCTTTGCCAAAAAATAATGGGGCACTCGGACTCGAAGTCCCTATTCCTACGTTTCCACTAGAGTCTATGCGCATTCTTTCGTCACCAGAGTGAGTGCCAAATCTTATAACATCACCAACTCCTCCATCATCTCCATAAGTACCTATAAAAGCACCATTTGAAAAATGCCCTATCTGTAATCTTCCGTTTCCAGAAGTGCCCGTTTCTATTGATATTTGATTTGTTGCTGAATCAATTTGTAATTTACCATTTGCAGGACTAGTAGTCCCTATTCCTATATTGCTGCTGCTTTGTGCAATTTCAGAATTTCCTAAAACAGTTGTACCTGTCCATAATGGAACTTTATTAGTTGTACCACCGCCGGTTATACCACCACCTGCTGAAGGTACCGCATTGTAGTAAGACTCTTGAGAATTTGATGGGCTAATAGTTGATTGAGTTACCGCTATAACTTCGTCCCCAACATTTAAAGCAGTTGAAGAATTACCAAAGAAATTACCAGCAACACTTACAACATACATATCACCTACGGCGACTGCAATTGTATTAGTATTAGCCCCTGGATTATATAAATAATCGCTACCTCCTGTTATTTGGCCAGTGCTTGCATTAAAAGTTCCTTTAAAAGTTACCGCTCCTGCAAGTGCTGAATCAATAGCTGTTTGTATTTGGTCGCCTGTAGCAAGGTTATTTTTTCCTGAGCCCACACCCCCGGTTGTGACTGCTGTAATTGCAGGGGTGGTAGTAGTATTAGCTACTGTTAGGGTATTAGTGTCTGCTGATGTAACGCTAGTAACCGTACCGGCTGCATTGTTTGAAGATATAGTAACTCCAGAAGCACTATTACTTGTAAGTGATATACCGCCCGCTGCATTTAATGTAACTTTGCTATCGCCAGTAGAGCTAGCTCTTGTCACAGTTACGCTATCACTATTGCTATTAAAGTTAACTAATATACTAGTTAAATTAGAAGTACCTCCATCTGCATAAGCTGAAAATTGATATATATACGCATTAGTTAATGGAGATATGCTAGGACTAACTCTAAATGTAGAACTATTTACACTAACATTTCCTACTGCTCCTCCTAAAAAAGCATATGTATAAGGACCATAGCTTGTTCCGCCTATATTAAATGTAACTTCATAATTACCTGACCAAGATGTAAAAGTGCCAGGATTCATTGTACCATTGCTTGAATTTAATGGCATACCTGGTCCAAATTGTGTGAATAAACTAGGATCAAGGGTTGCATAATAAAATGATGACGATGGATTAAATCCATTAAACGATAGATCGTTAGTTGTATTATTTAAATCTAATTCTACACTACTTCCATTTTGTTGATTTGTTAAGCTATATTCTTTACCGGGAGTAGGGGTTGTCCATGTTAATTGATCTGTAGCACCTCCGCCCGAGGTTAATGTCTGGCCAACTATTCCAGTACTTTGTGGCAATACCCAATCATATGTAGCGCTAGCTGAATGTGGTGGACTTTGTATTCCAACGCCGTGTGTTGTAGCAGAACAATTAAGTTGTATTCTTCCATCAGTTCCAGAACCATTTATAATAACGGAATTATTAGCTTGGCTAATTAATGAATCACCTAGTGTTGTTGCATCTGTCCATATAGGTACAGTATTAGGTGTGCCTGTAATTTTACCGGTTAAAAAAGTATATATATCCCCACCTGTAGCTAGTGCAGCGCCGCCACTAGTTATTGCAGCAGTTACAGTATTAATAGTAACGTTTGCGGTGCCACTACCAGTTATATTTAATGTAGCTGGAATTGTAGTTATAATAGTTTGAACTCCAATTGTAGTATTTTTTATACTTTCTACAGTAAAACTTTTAGTAGCGGTTTGCCCATTACTACTGGTTGAAGTACCTAGAATTAAATCCGTTAATTTTGGTGTAGCTAAAGGATAGCTATTAATTATTGCCATTGTTTTATTTTTTTATATTTTTTATTTAACAGGGTTGGTATTGAATTACAGTGCCGCCTGCGCTGACTTGTACTGCATCATTACCATCACTTACCCAACCGACCGCAACTCCTGTACAACCTGTATTGCCAATATAAAGCTTAGTAGAGGTAACTAAAAGACCGCCATCACCATAATATGTGTCAGGAAAATAACCCGAGCAAGCTGATATTTTAGTAGTATCAAATTTTGTACCAGTAAATTGAGTTAAGGTGTTAGATACACAAGATTGTAATGCGCCGGTACCGCCTCCGCTATTGATAAGGATTGCCCCACCGGTTGTTTTAGCATGATACCCGGCGTATTGAGTATTTTGATTTGTTAATCCTGTATTTGTAAATAACCCACTACCTGGACCACTTGATCCGTAATAAAGTGTAGCAGTTCCACCGCTAGCACGGTTTATGCACGCGTCATTGGCACATGTCCCCGTTGTTGTATAAAATGTAACCGCGGTATATGCAATAGATCCCGATCCACTTACGCTGACTACGGTAGGACTAGAAGTTACACCTACTTGTATAGGTGAATTATTAGTAGCACTAAATGTATAGCCACCTGGATTTGTGCTTGTAAAACTCCCTACGGGTGTATATCCCGGATCAGTGGTTACAGTTAAGTTTGGTGTTAAACTAGTATTGTAAGATTCACTTACGGTAACATTTGCAGGCGCGCTGCCTGATGTTGCGGTCGATGTGTTAGCTACATTGTATGTTGCTGTTGCATTAAGTAAACTTGCAGTAAATTGAAATTCGTGCGGTGTTGAAATCGCATTTTGCGACCCGGTTATTGTTATTGTTACATTTCCCCCGGTTCCCATTGTACGCGATAAAGTTCCTTCATATTTTCCAGTACTACTATTAAGACTTAGGTTTATAGTACTACTTCCGTCTGAAGCCGTTAAGGTATAATTATATCCAGTTGCAGGTGTAAAGGTAACAGGAACAGTATAAGGGGTTCCTGTTGCAAAAGGTCCAATTGTATCATTTCCTCCTGCAGTACCAGTAGTTAGAGGAGGATTACTTTTTACTACCGTTATAGTATCACTATAAGTAGGGGTGGGCGATGTTACTGATCCAGTAATGGTTGTAGTAACATTAACAGTGGTTCCACCTGGACTTGGGAAAGTTCCTGCAGGCGCGTCAGATACACTTATTGAACCTGTATATCCAGCACCAGTATTTACAGTTGCAGTAGTAGTAAATTTAGAATAAGAAGCGCCAGGCTGTCCTGACTTAGGAAACCCTGCTAAATTGCCTCCTATTGTATAGCCTGCAGAAGGTCCTGATAGACCATTAGTGTTTAATTGTAATACTACAGTAGAATTAGCTTGAGCGCAATTATCAAATACTTGGGTTGAACCAACATAAGCTTTACATATATTAGTACCGCCAACACGCATATTTCCTACGGGGTTACCGTTGTATTTTATTTCATCAGACCCTAAAAATATACCTGTAGACATATTATGCTGTTATTATATAAAGATGAGTATCAGCAGGAGTTATTTGATTATATTGTTGTTGCGTTAAAGCTACTATGTTTGTTATTTGTGTTAATGGATTTACCCCTGTATATGGATTAGGTGAATTTTGCACTGAATTAGCAGATGCTACAGTTACAGCACCTGTTCCAGACACTTGTACATTACTGCCTGGTAGAATTGAAGTTGGTACTGCAGAAGCTAAACTAATGGTTGCTTCAGCAACACCACCGTTATCAGCTACTGCTACAGAAACTCCGACTCCATCACCTTTAATTTTTACGCTTTCCGCTTCTACAATGTTTTCAGTCCCTGTATCTCCCAGTAAAGTCCAGCTACTCATTGTACCCCCCGCAGCAATTGTTTGCCAAGTTCCATCACCCCTATAAAATTTAGTGTTTGATGGAGTTGTTGAATTATTAGCTAAAGACACTATAGGCGCAGTAGCCGTGGAACTATCAATGTTTATAAATGTACTACCTACAATACTGTTCACTCCGGTATTTGCTACTGTTATTTGGCCACTAACAGATGTCATATTAATGCCTGCTCCATTTATTAATTTAACAAATGAAGTAACAACTGCATTGGCAGTTAAATTAATATCTATATTAGCAGCATTAGCTACAGCGCCTAAGGCATAAGTTACTTGAGTACCTGTTCCGACTGGTTCCGCCCATTGGCCATCACCGCGGTAAAATGTAGTATCCCCCGGGGTTCCGCCGTTATTTGTAAGGTCTATGCTTATATCACCCGATGTAGTAATTGGTGAATTGCCTATTGTAAGGAAATTGTCTGTATTAGTTAACCCTACCGAGGTTACGGTACCACCCGTACCAGCCGCAGGTACTAAACCGATAATATCTGATATACTAAAGGTTTTAGTTGGGTTTTCTCCACTGGTATCTGATACTAATGTACCTATTAGTAGGTCAGACGCTGTCGGTGTTGCCGATGGATATGAATATATTATTGCCATTGTTAAGTTTTTTCTGTTTTTGTACCGTTTCCGTCGTTACCCCGGTTCTTTTTTACCGATTCAAACTTACCATCTTCGTGATCGTAGTCCAAACCAGCCAAGCTGAAGCCCTTTTTAAGATATTTACGCCGAAGGCGTTGATTTTCCGCTTTCATAGCCCTTCTTCGAGGCGTCATAGCGTATTGTTTGTCCCTTTGAGCTTTTTTAGCCTTGGCTTTAGCCGATAACTTTTGAGGCATTGCCTTATTTCTTAAAGATCTTACTCTTCATTAGCCTAAATGGAGAACCTGTACCATAAGCGACAGGGCTTGAGTCCATCATTGCTTTAGCTTTATCATAATCACCACCTGCTTTTTGCATAGCCAGTCCAAATGCGTTACCCTCTGCTGGAGAACTAAATACTTCTGATTTATTTTTCATAATAATTTCGTTTATTTACCATTTTTAAATATAAAACCTGAGCTATCCTAGTTTCATCTGCAGTTTCAATCCGCATATCCTTAGTTAACTCCCTAAATTCATTTATTCTTACTTGTCTGGTCGTTCCGCAACTCATCATTAGAGTCACAAGTACAATACTTCCTATTAATTTCATGTTTGTTTGTTTGTGCGATATGTATTTCAATAAGCGCGTTCGTTAGTTTGTCAATACTCTTACGTATTTCCTTTAATTCATTTCTCAGCCCATTGGACTTAACTAGAACCTCGTTCTTTTTCATAATTAGATTGAATTACCTATTCTTTTATAATCACTTAAGTTACACACAACTTACAATATTTACATCGTATGCGACGTTAGCCTGTTACTTAAGTATTTATAATTACCTATTGTCGCACTGCTGAAAAAACTCGTTAGATATGAAGAATAATTGTGTTACGCATATGTATATGATTATCAACACGTTACGGAAATCGTTTTC
>Ga0187217_1000008_pt1 | contig 65348 bp, 55 predicted proteins | sample 15SPOviralmetaG_FD_130165 | JGI IMG/M metagenome (GOLD analysis project Ga0187217, IMG submission 130165) | Marine viral communities from the oligotrophic San Pedro Time Series (SPOT) site, San Pedro Channel, CA, USA - 15 SPOT_SRF_2010-09-15... | ecosystem: Environmental > Aquatic > Marine >... | reverse complement strand
TTTAAGTGAAAACTATCTTAACCAAGATGCACCTAAACTTAATATTGCGTTTTTTGATATTGAGACAGACTTTGACCCAGAGCGTGGCTTTGCTGATCCTAGTGATCCGTTTATGCCTATTACAAGTATTAGTGTATACTTGCAGTGGATGGAAACAATGATCTGTTTAGCAGTACCACCTAAAACACTTACAATGGAACAAGCTGAAAAAGAACTTGAAGGCATTGACAATGTAATGTTGTTTGAAAAAGAAGGTGACATGATTGACACGTTCTTAACACTAATTGAAGACGCTGATATTTTGTCAGGTTGGAACAGTGAAGGTTATGATATTCCGTATACTGTAAACAGAACTAGTCGTGTATTAAGCAAAGACGACACAAGACGTTTTTGTTTATGGGGGCAGTTGCCTAAGAAACGTGAGTTTGAAAAGTATGGGAAAATAGCGCAGACCTTTGACCTAGTAGGCAGAGTGCATTTAGATAGTTTGAATTTATATCGTAAATACACATATGAAGAAAGACATACATATAGACTTGATGCCATTGGCGAAATCGAAGTTGGTGAAAACAAAGTCCCTTATGAAGGCACTTTGGACCAGTTGTACAACAATGACTTTAGAAAGTTCATCGAATACAACATACAAGATACCGCACTACTGGACAAGTTGGACAAAAAACTAAGATTTATTGATCTTTCAAATACTGTTGCACACGAGAACACAGTCTTGTTACAGACCACTATGGGTGCTGTTGCTGTTACAGAACAAGCGATTGTTAACGAAGCACATCACAGAGGCTTACAAGTTCCTAACAGACCTAAACGTGACGACACAGAGAACACACAAGCCGCTGGCGCATACGTAGCATTTCCTAAAAAGGGTTTGCACAAATGGGTAGCGTCAATGGATTTGAATTCACTGTATCCGAGTGTTATTCGTGCATTGAATATGGGTCAAGAAACTATTGTAGGACAAATACGTCCTGAGATATCAGAACAACGTGTACACGAAGATACAACTCTTAAGAAAAAGTCTTTTGCAGGTAGTTGGGAAGGACGCTTTAGTACAGAAGAATACGAAGCAGTAGTAGAACAACGCAAAGATATTCCGCTAACTGTTGATTGGGAAGACGGTCGCAGTGATGTATTATCAGGTGCAGAATTGTATAGTCTTATATACGACAACCATATGCCGTGGATGCTTAGTTCGAATGGTACAATCTTTACAACAGAGTTTGAAGGTGTTATTCCTGGACTACTAAAGCGTTGGTATGCTGAACGTAAGGACATGCAGGCACAACTTATAAAAGCAAAAGAAGCAAACAACCCTATTGAAATTGAATACTGGGATAAGCGACAGTTGGTTAAGAAAATTAACTTGAACAGTTTGTATGGTGCTATTCTTAACCCCGGCTGTAGATTCTTTGATAAACGTATTGGACAGAGTACAACACTAACAGGACGTACTATTGTTAAGCATATGTCAGCAGAAGTAAACAATGTTATTACAGGTACATATGATCATGTAGGCGAAGCAATGATATATGGTGATACTGACTCTTGTTACTTTAGTGCTTGGCCAATACTTAAAGATGACGTTAACAGTGGTAAACTTGAATGGAACATTGATAAGTGTATTACACTTATGGATCAAGTTTGTGAACAAGCAAACACAACCTTTCCAGAGTTTATGTTAAAAGCATTTCATTGTCCAAAGTCACGTAGCGATGTTATTGCGGCAGGACGTGAAATTGTAGCACAGTCAGGCTTATACATTACTAAGAAACGTTATGCGGCACTAGTTGTAGACAACGAAGGCTTTAGAACAGACACAGATGGCAAGCCGGGCAAAGTAAAAGCAATGGGCTTAGACTTGCGTAGGTCAGATACACCTGTGTTCATGCAACAGTTTTTAAGTGAGATACTACTTATGGTACTTACTGATATTCCACAAGCAGATGTACTTGAACGTATTACACAATTCCGTCAGGAGTTTAGTGAACGTCCAGGTTGGGAAAAAGGTAGTCCGAAACGTGCAAACAAAGTAGGTCACTATCAAAGACTAGAGCAGAAGCAAGGTAAAGCAAACATGCCTGGGCATGTACGAGCAAGCATTAACTGGAATACGCTAAAGCGTATGAACGGAGACAAATACTCGCAAGAGATTGTTGACGGTATGAAAGTTATTGTTTGTAAACTAAAACAAAATCCGCTAGGCTATACAAGTGTTGCGTACCCAACAGACGAGTTACGTATACCAGAATGGTTTAAAGATTTACCATTTGACGACACTGCAATGGCGGAGACTATTATTGATAACAAACTAGACAACTTGATTGGTGTGCTAAACTATCCGTTAGAAGATACTAAGCGACACAACACGTTTAGTAGTTTGTTTGATTTTGGAGACTAAAATGAAAATTAAATTCGAAGCAGAAATAGATACTGAGAACGCTCAGGACCTAAATACTATTGAAGAATTAATTGCAATGCTAAGAAACTTAGCAGAAAACTATTACGAGGAGTAACATGAACTTAAGAGTAACAGAAGTAGAACATTATACAGACAGGTTATTTAGAATTAAAACTGAACGACCTCGTACATTTAGATTTACCGCAGGTGAATTTACAATGATTGGGATGGGCGATAACGATATTATGCGAGCGTATAGTATTACTAGTGGCCCATATGATGAATACTTAGAGTTCTACTCAATTAAAGTTCCAAACGGTCCGTTAACAAGTCGACTACAAAATATTAAAGTAGGCGACGAGATAGATGTAGGTACTAAGCCTACAGGAACGCTTACACTTGCTAATTTAGAACTCGGTGGTAACTTATATCTACTAGCCACAGGAACAGGCATAGCACCGTTTATATCGCTTCTAAGAGACCCTACAACGTACGATCACTTTGAACGTATACATGTAGTATGGAGTGTTAGAGAACAAGCAGAGCTAACAGCATATAACAGTTTCTTACAGGAGCAAGATATTGTGTATACTCCAATAGTTACACAAGACCCTGAATGGCCGTTTATGAATAAACGTATTACTAAAATGTTAAGTGCAGGTATGTTAATACCAGACTTAGATCCTAGTAATAATAAAGTAATGATTTGTGGAAGTAATGAGTTTAATAATGATGTTAAATTAATGTTAGAAGATTGGAAATGGGAAGAAGGTAGTCGTAAAACTGCTGGAACCTTTGTACAAGAAAAAGCATTTGTTTCATAGGAGGTACTAATGAAATATAGTTCTTGGGATATTGGCGGAGACATAGTTAAGAATAATTCAACTTATACTGTAAAGGATAATACAGAATTAAAAAATTTAGTTGTTAGTAGTACAATGTTATCAGCAAACAAAAGTACAACAGGACATCGACATAAAGGACAAGAAGAAGTTTATATTTTTATTAGTGGCAAAGGACAAATGGAATTAGATCACAAAATATTTGATGTGCAGGAAGGCGATACTGTACTAATACAGGATAACGTATTTCATAAAGTACACAACACAACTGATTACGGTTTATACTTTGTGTGTATATTTGACGGTGGGAGGAATCACTAATGAAGGTAGGATTTACTTGTAGTACATTTGACTTATTACATGCAGGACATGTACAAATGTTACGTGAAGCAAAGGACCAGTGTGACTATTTACTAGTAGGATTGCAAGTTGATCCAAGTGTAGATAGAGAGGAAAAGAATCCTCCTGTACAAACAATTATAGAACGTTACACACAACTTAAAGCAGTTGGTTACGTAGACGAAATTATTCCGTATGGAACGGAGCAAGACCTAGAAGACATACTAAGCATGTACACAATAAATGTTCGTGTACTTGGCGAAGAATATAGGGATAAAGATTTTACTGGCAGAGATATCTGTCGTAAAAGAGACATAGACATATACTTTAACAAACGAGATCATAGATTTAGTTCGAGTGATCTTAGAAAGAGAGTTACACAACGTGAAACAACATAAATTTATATTCGACGTCGACGGAACACTAACCCCTAGCAGACAACAAATTGATGGAGACTTTGCTGTATTCTTTAGTACCTTCTGTGCTGAGAATGATGTATATCTTGTAACAGGTAGTGATAGGAAAAAAACAATAGAACAAGTAGGAGAGGAAATATACAGTCTTTGCAAACGTGTATATAACTGCTCCGGTAGTGATGTTTGGAAAGGTTCAAAAAACATAGACCAAAATGATTGGAAAATTCCACACTCTGCAAAAACATGGTTAGAAGAGAAACTAGAAGAAAGCGCATTTAAAATACGCACAGGCAATCATATAGAAGAACGAACAGGCATGGTTAACTTTAGTATTGTAGGTCGTAACGCAACACAAGAACAAAGAGAGCAATATGTAAAGTACGATAAGTTACACAACGAACGTACATATATTGCAGAACTATTCAATAGAGAGTTTGATTACTTAGAAGCAAGGCCGGGTGGAGACACTGGCATTGATATCGCACCTATTGGAGCAGACAAAAGTCAAATCTTAAAAGATTTTGACGAAAACAATTTCATTCATTTCTTTGGAGACAGAATGGATGCTGGAGGAAATGATGAACCTTTAGCAAGAGCTATCAAGCGTGGACAAACTTACCATGTTAAGTCCTGGAAAGACACGCAAGATAAATTAAAAAACCTAAATAAAGTATAGAAAACACTTGACAAACAATGTGTTATACAGTACAATATAATATAACTAAGGAGTAAATAGGCATGAAAGACATCTTACAAGACGTGGTAGCACATACACACGCATTAGGCTTTTTAACATTGGTAAAAGTTTCCAATGATGAAGGCACAACAATTGACGCAATGGCAGAAGACCGTAGTGTTATTTTAACAGCAGAAGCACATACAACAGTAGCAGAGTTTACAGGTACATTTGGTATGCCTAACTTAGACAAGTTAGCACTACACTTAAAGAATCCTGAATATCAGAAAGATGCTAAAATTGATGTAGTTAGTGCAGAGCGCAACGGTGAAGTTGTTCCAACACATATTCACTTTGAAAACACAACAGGTGACTTTGAAAATGATTATCGCTTTATGAATAAAGCAATCATTGAAGAAAAACTAAAGACTGTTAAGTTTAAAGGTGCAACATGGGACGTAACTGTACAACCAAGTGTTGCTAGTATTGCACGTATGAAACTTATGAGTGCGGCACATAGCGAAGAGCCAGTATTTAATGTAAAGGCTACAGAAGGTAACTTAGTATTCAGCTTTGGTGATGCAAGTACACACGCAGGTGAGTTTGTATTCCAACATGGTATTGAAGGTACACTACAACACACATGGAGTTGGCCTGTAGCACAAGTACAAGCAGTACTTAACTTAGACGGCGATGCTACAATGAGCATTTCAGATCAAGGTGCAATGAAGATTACAGTAGACAGTGGCATGGTAAAATATGACTACATACTACCAGCACAGAGCAAGTAGAATATGCGTAAGGACTTAACCGCAGAACAGAAAGATTATGCACGTTTTTTACCTGCACTAAGTGGCTTTTATGCTACTTACGTAGGTAAGCAACGGTATGACGAGTATGTTGATAAGTCACGTATACCTAGCAACTTTACACACGGTGTAGAAAGTCTAAACTATCTTAATAAGCAAGAAGGACAGTTCCAATACAAATGGACACTGTACTCAGCAGGACATGCTGAACTTGATGTTAACAAACACGCACCTAAAGAAGATATGGTGCGTAATAGAGATAGAGACAATACTTGGATATTAGGAGACTCAGGTGGTTTCCAAATTGGTAAAGGTGTTTGGGAAGGCGATTGGAAAGATCCTAATTGTCCTAAAGCACAAAAGAAAAGAGACGGTGTATTGCGTTGGATGGACGCTTACATGGACTATGGAATGATACTTGATATTCCAGCCTGGGTAGCACGTTCACCAGAAGGTGCAAAAGCAACAGGCATTAGTACATACGATGAGGCTGTAAAAGCAACACGTATTAACAACGACTACTGGATGAAACATAGAACAGGTGCTTGTAAGTTCCTTAATGTTTTACAAGGTGAGAATCATACAGACGCAGATGACTGGTACGAGCAGATGAAAGACTACTGTGACCCAGTTAAGTATCCTGACAATCATTTTAACGGATGGTCAATGGGTGGACAGAACATGTGCGATGTGCATTTGGTTCTTAAACGCATAGTTACATTGCATTACGATAACCTGTTACAAACAGGCATACATGATGTAATGCACTTCTTAGGCACATCTAAACTAGAATGGGCTACGCTACTAACAGACATACAACGAGCAGTAAGAAAGAACTATAATGAGAACTTTACTATTACCTTTGACTGTGCTAGTCCTTTCCTCGCAACCGCGAATGGACAAATCTACATTCAGAATGAAACTGAAGACAGAAGCAAGTGGACGTATCGTATGGTGCCGAGTGTTGACAATAAAAAATATGCTACAGACAACCGTGGATTTAGAGACACTGTTATATCAGATGGGGTATTTAAAAACTTTGAAGACTCGCCGCTTACAGACGGACTCAAAGTATCAGACGTTTGTACATATGCTCCAGGAGATTTAAACAAGATAGGTAAAGAAGGAAAGACATCATGGGATAGTTTTAGTTATGCTATTCAAATGGGTCATAACGTATGGAGTCATGTTAATGCTGTACAAGAAGCAAACAGACAATACGACAACGGAATTATTCCAAAAATGCTTGTGCAAGAAACATTTGATAGAGTATTCTTTAGAGATGTAATAAATGAAATATTTGCTATCGATAATAAAGAACAAGCACTTGCAAAAATTGACGAGTACTCAAAGTTTTGGATGACTATTCCAGGTACTAGAGGTGCAATTGGTAAAAAGACCATGAACGCTAGTACACACTTTAACGCACTGTTTGATGTAGAAGAATCAGTTGTTGAAGATGAAGAAATTTTAGATGAAACTAAGTTAGAGGATCTCGAGGATGAGCAACTATGAATTGGAAGAAGATAAACTGAAAAGCCACTTAATTGAGCTAGAAAGAAAGCATAAAGAGCTTGACACTGAGCTAGAAGTAAAGTATAATAATATGACAGTTACAGATGAAGTTCGTAAAATGAAAACTATGAAACTTTATTTAAAAGACGAAATACATAGAATTAATGCAAGATTAATACAGCTAGGTTTAGAATGAAAAGAGATTACGAAAGCGGTATAAGTAGTACTCCTACTATGTTTACAGGTGTAGAAGTTGAGAAGACTCCTGCATTTGGTATGCAAACATTGTTTGTAGATGGTATTCAAGACATTGAAACTATAATGGAATACTATAACAAGTTAGAATGTAAGCACATATTCTTTGGTGCAAATCATTCATATAGTCCAAGAACAGCAGACGACTTTGTAGCATGGGACAAATACATTTTAGAATTTGTAAAAGAAGGCTACTTGTGTAGTTTAGACATTCCAAGTACTATTAACTTAGAATGGTTCTTAGACGGCGGCTTAGTAGAGTATGATAACTTTATTCCGCAAATACGTGTTGTAGTGCCATATGTTAAGCAATGGAACTATAATACTATGGTTAAGATTGACGACAAAGACTTTAAAGCAAGTAACCCAGGTGTTTGGTGTCATAGTCTACATGACTTAATGGATAGAGAAAAATTTACCGATTGGTCTAAATATGGCCTTGACAAAGTTATTAAATGAAAGTATACTAATAATATGGAACAACGTGAATCATATCATAACTATATGGGACGTAGAATGAGAGAGGAAGATGCAAAAATGGCAACAGAAAACGCACTAAATAATGCACAGAGAAGTATATGGGTAACCTTTAATAAAGAAGGTGTACACATGTATCCAGGAGCAGATAGTGATCCAAAATTGGCAACAGGTGATTGGGACGATGTGTCGTTCCTTGGTATTCCTCATCGTCATATCTTTCATTTCCGGGTGCGCATTGAAGTGTTCCACAACGATAGAGACATCGAATTCATACAATTCAAAAGATGGCTTGAAAGACTTTATAATGGACAAGGTGCGTCCGACGGTGAAGTGCTTGTTCTAAATCATAGATCGTGCGAGATGATCGCTGACGAACTATACGAAATGATCTCTAACAAATACCCCGGCCGGTTTGTAGAGATTAGTGTTGCAGAAGACAACGAAAACGGCTGTTCAATTTACTACCCTAGATAATGACAAGAGAGAGAAACTTAAAATGTCTACTAAATTCAATCGTGAAGCGTATACGAAGGTATTCAACGACTTGGACAAACTACGCGACTACTGTCGCTTTGAAGGTAAAGTGTTCGATGAAAAAGCACTTTACAAAAAGGATCACCCTACTTGGATTGCTTATGGAAAATGGCAAAACTATATTCGTGCAAAGGCACGTAACGGTGGACGGAACTTTCAACCACGGAGAAACTAAATGACTATTTACATTGTAGACATCGAAGCAGTAGACACACGTTATACTAAGCAATGGAAAGAGTATCTTCCTAAGCAACTGCAACGAGCTACAAATGAAAATGTGAAAGTTATTAGTGGTGGCGAAACTCCTCAGGCAACTACACCTGGGGCTTTTCTAAACTTTGGTGGTACTAATGTTTATAAAAGTAAACAACTAGAACACATAGGTGAATTGTTTTGTGCCGGTGCTGTTAAAGACGGTGACTACTTTTTATACACTGATGCTTGGAACCCTACTGTTATACAACTACGTTATATGGCAGAACTACTAGGCGTTGACATTGCTGTCGGCGGCTTGTGGCATGCTGGATCATATGATCCACAAGACTTCTTAGGTAGACTTATAGGTGATAAACCTTGGGTTAGACATGCTGAAATGTCAATGATGGAATGTTATGATGATAACTTCTTTGCAACTGACTTTCATATTGACATGTTTACAGATGTATTTGATGAAAACTATGCATTAGACTGGAACAAAATACATCGTGTAGGTTGGCCTATGGAGTATCTAAAGAACAGTTTAAGCAGTTACAAAGGTATGGAAAAGCGAGATCTTATATTATTTCCACATAGAGTAGCACCAGAGAAGCAGGTTGATATCTTTAGAGATCTTGCAGAACGTTTGCCGCAATATGAATTTGTAGTATGTCAAGAACGTGACTTAACAAAGAACGAATATCACAACATGTTAGGCGAAGCAAAAATGGTGTTTAGTGCTAACTTGCAAGAGACACTAGGTATTAGTTGGTACGAAGGCGCACTAGTTGATGCTATTCCAATGATGCCTGATAGACTTAGTTATAGTGAAATGGCATTACCTGAATTTAAGTACGACAGTAAATGGACTGAAGACTATGATGCATACTTACATAACAAAGACAAAGTTGTTGCACAAATTGTAGAATACATGGAAAACTATGAAGACTTTCTTCCAAGTATAAACAAGCAAGTTACTAAATTAAACAAAGACTTCTTTAGTGGTACAGAACTTTACAAGGCGATTGCAAATGAATGATGACGGAACATTTACACTAACACTTGATTCAAATTATACTTCCGACGATACAGTTACTATAGATATAGACACAAGTTCGTGGGATGATAGTTTTACTACTAGTCCTACATCAATATACTCGTCTCCTGCATCAATATACTCGTCTAATGGCGCTGGCAATGGTAATGTTGAGATCGAAGGTGAGTTAACAGTAGGTGGTGTAGATGTTGTGCAGTCTATTAAAGATATACAACGTGTACTAGGAGTTGTAAGCAGAGACCTCGATAAAGAAGAAAAGTATGCAGGCCTAAAACGTGCCGCAGAAGCATATGAACGTGAACTGGCAAAAATTGAAACCTTTGAAACATTGAAAGATTCAGCATAATGTTTAATTTTTTAAAAGATCGTAAACGTGTAATTAAAGATAGGAATACAAATAAACCTTATCTTATACGTTATTACTTGTTCCTAAAGGACAGAAAGAACTTTCCGTTTAATATTACTTTACACAAAGTTTTAAAAAGCGATGAAGCAACACTACATGATCATCCTTGGTCATATGGTACACTAATTTTAAAAGGCGGGTACTACGAACACACTCCTGAAGGAAAGTTTTGGAGAGGCCCTGGACATTTTCGTCATCGTAAAGCAACTGACTTACATTGGTTAGAATTATCAAAAGACAAAGACGGTAATGAAATCCCATGTTGGAGTTTATTCTTTATGGGTAAAAAAGTACAAAGCTGGGGATTCAAAGTAAAAGGTAATTGGGTTAGTCATAAAAGGTACCTAAATGAGTAAGTCAAAAATATACTATGCTCCTATTGCACAAGCAGAGGATCGTGACTGGAGTGTAATATATCCAGAGCCACAAACCTTATGGGAACGTAAAAGTGAGCAACATATAAAAATACAAGACAAGCAAAGTGATTTCTTTTATTGTCCTGCATTTAGTGACTTTGCAAAAAGTACTGTAGTACTAACTAACCCTATGCGAACAAACGTACCTATTGTGCAAAATAATAGTTTTGCAAAAGTAGAGTCTGTTATACCTGTTTATCAAACAAGAGATAGTTGTCTTAAAGATCATCAAACATTAAAATATAACTTACAGTGGATATTCTTTGCAGAAGATGATAATGTAGACATAACACTAACATCTCCTTATATGGACAACGCACCGCACACATTGTCAGGTAGTATTGTGCCAGGAAGGTTCAACATAAGTGACTGGTTTAGACCCATTAATTTAGAATACAACTTCTATCCTGGTGCTAAAAACTTTACAGTTGAAGAAGATGAAGCACTAGCATATGTAAGTTTTAATACTAACAAACCTATACAATTACAAAGATTTGATCTAACTCCTGAACTGTACGACATTGCTCTTACACTTGCATCAGGAGCATCATGGGAAAGTTGGGTACCGTTAGCAAAAAGATACAAACGATTTAAACAAGCAAGACTTAAAGACTCTATTTTAAGAAGGATCAAAGGCACACTGTATGACAGTTAAAAATACAATTAAAGATGTTGTTGAAGAACAAGTACAAGAAATTGTAGATGCAAAAAATCTTGTTCCAAAGCAAACACCTAAGTTTGATCTTAGTTGGTATATTAAATGGATCAGTAGTTTCTTTGTATTAATAGCAGTTGCATGTAGAGCCGCTGGCGGAGATCTTGCAATATATGATTTAGCCTTCAGTACTGTAGGAACAGCAGGTTGGCTATGGGTTGGATTGCTTTGGAATGACAGAGCATTGATTATGTTAAACGCCGCTTTGTTTATGATACTAGCAAGCGGACTTTTGAAAATATTAGTTGGATAAGAGGACTAGATGATTAAGAAACACTATTATAATTGGCAAGATGTAGAAAATGCTTGTTTAAATATTACACTACAGATGTACAAGGACAAATGGCGTCCTGACTATATTGTAGGTATTACCAGAGGCGGAAACGTTCCTGCTACTATACTAAGCAACATGTTAGGTGTACGTGGCGAAGCATTAAAAGTAAGTTTACGTGATGCTACAGGCGAAAGTGAAAGTAACTGTTGGATGGCAACTGATGCATTTGGATATGTAGATGAAGAAGAACGTGTTAATACCAAAAGTCGTTGGGATATCGGCAAACGTAAAAATATTTTAATTGTAGATGACATTAACGACACTGGTGCTACATTTGACTGGATTAAACAAGACTGGCAAGCAGGTTGTCTACCTAACGAAGAAACTTGGAAAACAGTATGGCACAACAATGTTCGCTTTGCTACTATTACAGATAACTTATCAAGTGACTTTAATGGTACTGTAGACTACAGCGTACACGAAGTAAACAAAGCAGAACAAGATGTTTGGTTAGTTTACCCTTGGGAGAACGTAGGTGAATATTGATACCTTAGAAAAGGCACAGGAGTCAGGACGAGCACCTTGGACAGATGTGGAAATAAATACAAAGGAATTTGTAGTCTTCAACGACGGCTTTCCAGTAACGGAAGGACATATGTTAATAGTACCTAAAGTAAGTGATCAAGAAACAATAACTAAATGTTTTAAGTTTGCTATCTCAATGGGTAATGATAACGTAGTAAGCGATAAGACTACAATAACAGGATTTAATATAGGGCTGAACATAGGAAAAAGTGCAGGTCAAACTGTTATGTACCCACATGTTCATCTAATATTTCGCCGAGATGGAGACTGTCCGGATCCAGTCGGTGGCGTCCGCAACGTAATACCGGGCAAAGGAAACTATAGGAAGGGAATATGAACTTGAAACAACAAATGATAGCGGCGGTAAAGGCTCACGCAGAGGCTGAAATCTTATTGCATAAGACTAATGTTGAAGTATACATGGAAAAAGTTGTAGGTATTGGTGAGCATTCTGATATTATCGAAACGATACAAAAAGAATTAGATGCAATGGCTACTGCTAGTGATAGACTAGACATGATAACTAAACACTTTGAGTAGAAAATACTTGACAAAAACCTAAATACAATGTATAATATAACTTATATTGTGCATTGTATTATTAACGGCAATCCACTGCCTAAACATCGGAGAAACAAATGGATAAATCCAAAGAGATAAAAGCCCGTTTGCAACAAGCAGACAAACGCTTCTGGGCCGGCGACAACATTTCAGACTTTATTAAGGACGGCGAAAAGCAAGTACTAATTGACGAGCTTGCTGTTAAGTTTGAAGACGTATTACAAGGTCTTGTAATAGATACAGAAAACGATCCTAACAGTAACGGCACAGGTAAACGTCTTGCAAAGATGTATATCAATGAACTAATGGCAGGACGTTATGAACCAATGCCGCCTGCAACAGCATTTCCAAATGATAGCGATGATCGTTATGAAGGTATGTTAGTTGTGCGTAGTGAACTTACAAGTATGTGTTCACATCATCACCAGATAGTTAGAGGTGTAGCGTACATTGGTATTATTGCATCAGACAAACTAATTGGTTTAAGTAAGTATACACGTATTGCACAATGGTGTGCTATGCGAGGTACATTACAAGAAGAACTTGCAAACGACATTGTACGTGAGATTCAAAAAGCAACAGGTGCAGAACACTTAGGTGTTTATGTACAAGCAACACATGGTTGTGTTGAGAACAGAGGTGTAAAGGCACATAGTAGTCTTACACAAACAACTGTACTAAAAGGTGCGTTTAAGGAAGATGCAGGTACTAAGAAAGAGTTTATGGATAACATTAAACTACAACAATCATATGCGTGTGATAGATAGGACACAAACATGAAACTTAGATATTCAGAAGCGTTTTATAGTGTACAAGGTGAAGGTAAGTTTGTAGGAGTACCTAGTGTATTCTTACGTACTTTCGGTTGTAATTTTCGTTGCATGAATTTTGGTACAGAAGAAAAACGTAACCGAACAGAATTAAAAGAAGCAGGCATTATCCACAATGAAGAAGTTGCTGGATTAATTGCAAAAGATGTACACAAGTCTACTAAAGATTTTAATGACTTGCCTATTATACACACCGGCTGTGATACATATGCAAGCATTTATCCAGAGTTCAAACACTTTAACAAACAAGCAGAAGTTGAAGAAGTAGTTGAGCATTTGTTGTCGCTCACCCCAGAAGGTAAGTGGACAATGGGTAATGGTCAAGATATTCACTTGATCATGACAGGAGGCGAACCACTGTTGGCGTGGCAACGATTGTACGTCGAATTATTTGAGCATCCACGTATGCAGGATCTAAAAAATGTTACATTTGAAACAAACACTACGCAACCTCTACACAACGACTTCTACGAGTATCTTAGCAATCAAGATAGATTTGAAGTCACTTGGAGTTGTTCCCCAAAACTTAGTGTCTCAGGAGAACCTTGGGAAACTGCTATTAAGCCTGATATTGCTCGTGAGTATAGTCTTGTTGACGGCAGTGAACTTTATCTTAAGTTTGTTGTGGCTACTAATGACGACTTTGACGAAGTTACAAGGGCTGTGGACGCTTACAAAAGTGCCGGGGTGGAATGTCCAGTATATCTTATGCCGTTGGGTGGACGCTCTGAAGAGTATACCCTCAACGTTAAAGACGTGGCGGAAGCGTGTATGGAAAGAGGATGGAGATTTACCCCAAGACTCCACATATCCTTATTCGGAAATGCATGGGGCACTTGATCAAGTGAAAGAACAACAATATAAAAATGCGCAACACGAAAAGGCTATGAAGGCTCCTATTAGTGAAGACCGCATTAGAAAAGCAGGATGGTAAATTATGGGATGGTGGAATAAACTAGTAAAAATGCAAACTGGCACTGATACGGAAGTAAAAGAGCCAACGTCAGAAGAAGTTAGACGTTCAGCATTAGAAAACGAAAAGGCAGTTGCTACTAAGGCAGGTAAACCCTGGGTAGCAGTATTAGATACACAAGTAAATGAAGATAATATTCGAAACGGGTTCTTTGAGCTCGATTGGAATAATGAGTTTATTGAACAATTACTTGATGCAGGTTATAGTGGTGAGTCAAACGAAGAGATTGTTGATCAGTGGTTTAAAACTATTGTAACGCAAATGCTTCAAGAAGATGGCGAAGACCCAGATAGAGATATGGGCTACATTAACGTAGTGCCTATCGATAAAGGTAAGAGTGAAGTATCTTAATGCTTGACAACAGCCAGATCTGGTGTTACAATAGTACTATAAATTACACAAAGGCAAGAATATGTTAGAAATTATAGGCATTACACTATTAGTTGCGTTCATACAGAATGGCGACATTTTATCAATTTGTATATCGGGGTGCTCATAATATGGCAACTTATGTACTAGTAGACACAGCAAATACGTTCTTTAGAGCTCGACACGTTGTACGTGGAGACATTGATACTAAAGTAGGTATGGCACTACACATTACACTAGCAGGTGTTAAGAAAGCATGGAATGACTTTGATGCTGATCATGTTGTGTTTTGTTTAGAAGGTCGTTCATGGCGTAAAGACTTTTACGAACCTTACAAGCGTAACAGACAAGTTGCACGTGATAAGATGACTGTAACTGAGAGTGAAGAAGATACAGTCTTTTGGGAAATCTTCGACGAGTTTAAGAACTTTGTAAGTGAGAAGACTAACTGTACTGTTATGCGTCATCCGCAACTAGAAGCAGATGATCTTATTGCTGGTTGGGTACAATCACACCCTAATGACAATCATGTTATTATTAGTACTGACGGTGACTTTGCACAACTTATTGCACCTAATGTAAAGCAATACAACGGCATACAAGACGTTACAATTACACACGAAGGTTACTTTGACAAGAAAGGTGATCGTGTTATTGACAAGAAGACTAAGTTAGAAAAGCCTGCACCTGAGCCTGACTTTATGTTATTTGAAAAGTGTATGCGTGGTGACACTAGTGACAATGTGTTTAGTGCATTTCCAGGTGTACGTAAAAAAGGCACTAAGAACAAAGTAGGCCTTATTGAAGCATATGCAGACAAAGATAGCAAAGGCTACAACTGGAACAATATGATGTTACAGCGTTGGGTAGATCATGAAGGTGTTGAACATCGTGTACTAGATGACTATACACGTAATGTTACACTATGTGACTTAACTGCACAACCTGCAGACATTAGAGAGATAATTAATAATACGATTGCAGAAAATGCAACGCCTAAAGAAGTATCACAAGTTGGTATGAGACTTATGAAGTTTTGTGCTAAGTGGGATATGCAACGTATTGCAGATCAGGCGGCAACTTTTGCAGAACCATTACAAGCGAGGTATCCACAATGATAAAAACAAAAACTATTCTTAAAGATAAATTTTGGATTCTTGAAGAAGAAGGAGTACGAGTTGGAACTTTAAGTATAAGTGAAGACAAGTATATGTTCAGTGGTCCTACAGGAACTACTTATTTTGACAGCAAAAAGGCACTAAAGAGTACATTCGGAGACAATGTACTGATTAGTGAAGTGCTAGATGTACCGGAAGAGAAGCCGGAGAAGGAAGTTTATAACTTTCCAACAAGCACACATCCTTACAATCCTATGCTAGATGTACAGCGTAAACTACCATTGTTTACTAAAAGTAACAAGAGTAAGAGCTTGTATTGTGCAGGATATTACATTATACACTTTGACAAAGGCTGGGTAAAGAGCTTTTGTCCTAAACTACTTACTGTAGAACGTTACGAGTTTCAAGGACCGTTTAAAACAGATCTTGAAATGAAGTCAGCGTTGAGTAAAGCAAATGTCAAGTGATCCTTTAAACACTTCTTCAATACAGATGTTTCTACAGCAAACTAAGTCTGCAGATTTATCAAATTCTAAAGAAGTTAAACTTCCTATAACACAAGCCAAGAATCTTGCATATACACTAGGTATAGTAATGGCAAGACTAGAAGGCGATCTAGAAAGATACGTTAAAGAAAATAGTGGCGGCGGAAGTGACATTGAAGTACGATTAGACGGTGGAACTGACTGGAAGTAAACTACATACTTAACTGTAAAAAGAGATAAATATATGCGTATATAATTATAGGAGTATACGCATATGAGTAGGCCTAAACCAACCGTATTGCTAGAACACATAGATAAAAAGACTTATAGAGCTGAACAAGTTCTAGATGCCGATGCTATCTGGGCAGTGTTCTACAACAACAAACCTTTCAACCTAAAGAGTTTAAACTCTATCACAAACTATCCAGGACCTAAGTATAAGAAGGTATCTTTTTCTAACCCCGGACACGCTCATAACTTAGCAAAGAAGTTAAACGACATGTTTAATACAGACGAATTTGCGGTATATAAGTTATCAACAGGTGAATTAGAAACAGAGATATGAACTGGAAAGAGACTTATACCAAAATCTTCCTCAATCAACTAGGCAAAACATCAAACGATTTATCAGTTAAAGAGTTTATGCCCTTATGGTGGAAGAATCCTAGACAGTCCGGCGGACTGTGTCTCACTGAATTAGGTTTTGATATCTTAACCGAAATAGATCTTGCGACATATGATGTGCCGTATCCAAAAGATATGCCCCTTACAACACAAGTCATTATCTTCTTAGACAAGTTTATTGACTGTCCTTACTACCTTACCCATAATTCGATTGTAGTCACAGGCGAAAAGAAAGCAATGGAACTACATTTGTTTAGCGGAGACCTACGTAAATACGGTCTTACTAAAGCAATGAATCGACACGAAAAATAATTTAACATTTTGGCAACTTAGTGGTTGACTTTTATTCTGTAGAGTGTATACTATATGTATAGTTAGAAATTAACTTAGCACTGATGACAACACAAGAGGAATATAATATGGAAAATGTAGCACTACGCACCGTAAGCCCTAATAAGGCTAAAAAATCAATTACACACGCTATTAAAAAGAAGCGTCCAATCTTTCTTTGGGGACCTCCAGGTATTGGTAAATCTGAAATTGTAGAACAGATTACTCACAGTTTACCTAAATCACATTTGATTGACATTCGTTTATCATTATGGGATCCGACAGATATTAAAGGCATGCCTTATTATGCCGCTAATGATAACACAATGAAATGGGCTCCTCCAGTTGAGCTACCAAGCGAAGAGTTTGCGGCACAGTTCGATAACATTGTACTGTTCTTAGACGAAATGAACTCTGCGGCACCTGCTGTACAAGCGGCGGCTTATCAACTTATTCTTAACCGTAAGGTTGGAGCATACAAACTGCCAGACAATGTAATGATTGTTGCGGCTGGTAACCGTGAAGCAGACAAAGGTGTTACTTACAGAATGCCTGCTCCGTTAGCAAACCGTTTCATCCACTTAGAACTTGCAGTTAATTTTAATGACTGGTTTGACTGGGCTGTAGATAAAAAGATACATAACGATGTAGTAGGTTTTTTACAGTTTAGTAAGAAAGATTTATACGACTTTGATCCAAAGTCACCAAGTCGTTCATTTGCAACACCACGTAGTTGGACATTTGTAAGTGAACTATTAGAAGACGACCTAGACGTCGAAACTACAACTGATCTTACATCAGGTACAGTAGGCGAAGGGTTGGCTATTAAGTTTATGGCACACCGTAAAGTAGCGGCATCTATGCCTAACCCAAGTGACATCTTGTCAGGTAAGGTTAAAGAGTTGAAACAGACAGAAATCAGTGCAATGTATTCCCTGACTGTATCACTTTGCTACGAACTAAAAGAAGCGTCAGACGCAAACGATAAGAAGTTTGATGAAAAAGTGAATAACTTTCTACGCTTTGCAATGGACAATTTTGAAACTGAATTGGTTGTCATGGGTGTTAAAGTAGCACTCACTCAGTACGCATTGCCCATTGATCCAGACGAAGTAGAATGCTTTGATGAATTCCACGATCGTTTTGGTAAGTATATTAAGGCCGCACAACAGTCTTAATATGGTGTGTTGAGTTTTGGGCGTTCTCATTAAAAAACGTCCATTTTATATTGACTTTTTACTATAAAGATTGTATAATATATGTATAGTAACAAACAAAAGGGCAAAAGAACATGAGCGTTGCAGGAACTAAACTTTGGGAACCAGACCTTAATATTACTCCAGAAGCATTAGAAGAAATGCGAGTAGAAGTATATGACCGTATTATTATTGCTCGTGTAGGTTTGCTTTTGCGTCATCCATTCTTTGGCAACATGGCAACACGTTTACGTATTTTGGCCGCAGATGATTGGTTACCCACTGCCGCTGTAGACGGACGCAACCTTTATTACAACACTCAATTCTTTAATGCAATGTCAAACAAAGAAATTGAATTTGTTATTGCACATGAAATTTTACATTGTGTCTTTGGACACATGGATCGTAGAGAAGATCGTAACCCTTTAATTTGGAATATTGCAGTTGACTATCTAGTTAATAACTTGCTAGTACGTGATCGTATTGGTGAAAAGCCTAAACTAGTAGACTGTTATCAAGACTTTAAATACGAAGGCTGGAGCGGTGAGCAAGTATATGATGACATATACGAAACTGCAAAACAGAACGGAAAAGACTACTTAGAGCAATTAGGCGAGCTATTAGACGAGCACCTTGAAGCAGACGGTAGTGATCAACCAGGCGACAACGGCGAAGGTAAAGATTCAAACGGCAACGGTACATCTAAGAAAAAGCCTAAGATGACTAAAGCAGAAGCAAAACAAATTAAAGACGAAATTAAAGAAGGCATGATGCAAGCGGCACAGGCGGCAGGTGCAGGTAATACTCCTGGCGAAGTGCAACGTATGATTAAAGAACTTACAGAGCCTAAAATGAACTGGCGTGAAATTATTTCACAGCAAATTCAGTCTACTGTAAAAAATGACTTTACATTTATGAAACCTTCACGTAAAGGCTGGCATACTAGTGCAGTACTTCCAGGACAAAACTTTGACGATTCAATTGAACTATGTGTTAGTATTGACATGTCAGGCTCAATTGGTAATTCACAAGCAACTGACTTTTTAAGTGAAGTACAAGGCATTATGGATCAGTATAAAGATTATAAAATTACTGTATGGTGCTTTGATACAAAGGTATACAACGAACAAGAATTTACTGCTGATGGCGGAGAAGACTTACGTGACTACGAAGTTATGGGCGGTGGCGGCACTGACTTTGATGTTAACTGGCAGTATATGAAAGATAGAGACATTGTTCCTAAAAAATTCATTATGTTTACAGACGGATATACATGGGACTCATGGGGTGATGCAGAGTATTGTGATACATTATTCTTATTACATTCACATCATGATAAAAAGACCGAAGCACCGTTTGGTACAACTTTACACTATGAGGAAATGAGTGCCTAAACTTAAACAACCAAACGCTTTAAACTTTTTTGGATTAAGGAGAGCACATTGTGTATCTCCACAATTCGAATATATAACCATTCCTTACACCTACAACATCGAGGAATCGTTAAATAAATGGGTACTGAGACATTTAAAAGGTAGATACTTTTTAGGAAAATCAGTAGGAGTATCAAGTAATAATGGAAGAACTGATAACTTTATTAAAGTCGGATTTGAAGACCCAAAAGAAGCAAGTTATTTCATGTTGGCTTGTCCACTTCTGAAATACAAATAATTAACTACGTATATATAATAGTATAGGAGATATATAATGGCGAATGACACAACACCAAAAGAGACTGTAGAAGCACCAGTAGCAACTGAAGCACCTGCAACTCCACCAGCGGCAGAATTAACTGTCCAAGACCTAACAGCAATTAAACAAATTATTGATGTAGCAAGTTCAAGAGGCGCTTTTAAAGCAAATGAAATGGCTATTGTAGGTCAAACATATAACAAACTAGAATCTTTCTTAGGCGCCGTAAGCGAATCAAAACCGCAGGAAGAACCTAAAGGAGAATAACTATGGCACTTAAACATATAGGCCGCGTTGTAAAAAATCAAAAAAGATGTGCAGTAGCATATCGCACAGTACCTGGAGACTCAAAGTTTTCACTTGTAGTAATGAGTGAGAATTTAGATTCACCAGACCATGATGCATTAATGACTTTAATTGAATCAGGCGCAGGACAAGAAGCAAACGAACTTGCTGATGCAATGCACAGAACACAATTACCAGACGGTAAGAACATGTTAGTAGGCTTCCATGCAATGGGCAAACTAACAAAAGTATTATCAGAAGATATTGAAATGACACCTGATAATAGTACAACTATTAACCTTGCAGAATTAAATAAAATTATTGCCGAACAAAAAGGCATTACAATAGAAGAATTAGCCGGTGAAGTTAAAGGCGCACCAAATGCGAATGCAACAGCACAAGCACCTGTTAAAGCACCTGAAGTAGCACCTGCAACAGATACATTAAGCGACGAAGATTTAGCCGCACAGTATCGTTCACAAGCAGACACTTTATTTAAGGAAGCAAAAGTACTACGAGAACAAGCAGAGGAATTGGTACCTACAAAGAAGAAAACCAAGTCTAGTGCAAAAGAAACCTCGTAAAAAGCAACTTCCAAAAGAAGTAATAGATCATTGGCCAGAGGTATTCAAGGACGTACACATTGATGTTGTACCACTTGAGTACCTTAACTCTGTCAGAGTAGAGTTTACTGACGGTAAAATATGGGACATTGATATTAATACAGACAAAAAGCCTGTAAAAGATCTAGAAAAATCCTTAGACGACCTATTTGAACAGTATCAAAATGTAATAAAGAATGTTGACTTTAGACTAGATACAGACAAGGTTAAAGCAGATATTACCAAAAGAACTAAGAAATTTTTAAAGTTAAGAAGATAGTTCAGATGGATAAATACTAATAACAAATAAATATGTTATCAGGAGTTAACTAGAATGGCATTACAGATCAGACGTGGCACAGATGCTGAACGTACCGCAGGTGGCGGTGTAGTTTTCGCAAACGGCGAGTTGGTGTATGTAACAGATACCGACAAATTATATATAGGTGACGGAGCAACAGCAGGCGGTATGCCAATGGCTGGTTCAGCTATTGCAAGCATAGGTGAATACATTGTAGCTGATACAATAAACTCAACATTAGACTTACAACAAAATTTAGACCTTAACGGTAAAGACATAATTGGTACAGGTAATATTAATATTGCTGGTACTATAACTGCTACTGGCAACATTAACTTAGGTGATGATGCTAGTGCTGACACTGTTAACTTAGCGGCACAAATAACAAGTTCATTAACTCCGAACGCAGATTCTACTTACAACATCGGTACACAAACCGCACGTTGGAATAACGGTTACTTTACAGGTTTAGTTGTTGACGGACAAGTAGATGCTGTTGCAGTTAATGCAAACGTAGTTGCTGATGACTCATCTGTGATGGTAAATGTTAGTAATAATATATTCACAGGAGCATTTGCAGGTAACGTAACAGGTAATGTTTTAGGTGATCTAACTGGCGATAGTGCAGGTACACATACTGGTGCAGTAGTTGGTAACGTAACTGGTGATGTAGTTGGCAATGTTACAGGTGATACCGCAGGTACACACACTGGTGCAGTAGTTGGCGATGTTACAGGTGATGTAGTTGGTAATGTAACTGGTGACGTAACTGGTGATGTAAAAGGATCAGGTGCGCAAACAGTATTAGCGGCAAACACAGGTCCATCAGATGCGGCTTTAAGTGTAAGTACAGTTACAGCAACAACACTTTCAGGAACACTAACAGGCAATGTAACTGGTAATACAGCAGGTTATCACACAGGCGATGTTAAAGGTTCAATATTTGGCGATGACAGTACTGTTATTGTAGATGCTGTGAATAACACATTAATTGGTAACGTAACAGGTGATTTAACTGGTAACGTAACTGGCGACACAGCAGGTACACATACTGGTGCAGTAGTTGGTAATGCGGCAGGTGATCATACAGGCACATTTACAGGTAACGTGTTTACTGCTTTAATTGATAGTGCAGATTCAAGTGCTATTACAGTTACTCCAGCAGTAGTTATGAGTAGTGACTTAACTGTTGACAATGCTGTAAGCATAGGTGGCATAACTGGCGTTGTAATTAACGATAATAACATTGATGCATACAGTGCAAGTAACCCTACAAAACTTGCTATTAACAGCATATGCGCAGATGCAAACGATTATACAACTGAATTAGTAATTGACAGTAACGTTAATGTAACTAACGATATGACTGTTACAGGTAAACTTCAAGCATTTGGTGAACGTGCAATTACTGCAATTCACAGAACAGCATTAAGTGAAACAAACAGTGGTTTCTTTGTAACTGAATATGCAGGTTCAGTAACTGATCCGGCAGAGCTACAAGACATTTCAAACTATACAATTAAAACTAAAATTGTAGAAGATGTTGCAGACTTTGGTACTGCTGTTAAATTTGCTAGTATGACAACTACACAGCGTAATGCACTAACAGCGGCAGCTGGCATGGTTGTGTTTAATACTACAGATACAAAATTACAAGTATACACAGGCTCAGCCTGGGCAGACCTACACTAATAATTAAAAAGAATTAACATGACTTTAGAAGAAGTACAAGCAAGGCTTGAATCTGGTATATCAGAATCTATTGTAACTATGCAAGGCGATGGATGCAACTGTTCAGCAGTTATTATTTCGCCTGCTTTTGAAGGAATATCAAAAGTAAATAGACAAAGACTAGTTTTAAAATTAGTAAAAGAAGAAATGGCAAGTGGTGAACTTCATGCACTTACTGTAAAAACTTTAACACCCTCAGAACAGTAATATTTTTTAGTCATAAAAAAAGGAGCATTGCGCTCCTTTTTTATTGAGTGGATTATTCTTAAAGAATTATCATACACTCAACTACTTTTTCTTCTTCAATAGTACTTGTAGTAAGTGCTATAGCAACTTTTTGTGCGCCGTCTTTAATTAGTACACCATCGTAACTTGCATAAAGTATATCACCTTTATTAACTGCTCCTAGTACACGAGTCGGTACACGACCTTTAAGTGCTATTGCTTGTCCGTCTGCACTTGCGTTCATTAAGTAAGCTGGATCAGTAGATATAATTCCTACTGGAAAATCGTTTGGTCCACATGCTTTAAGTTCGCTATCTTCATCTGCACTAACACATACTACTGTGCCTGGTGCTAATTCTTCGTTTGTTGTATATTTCTCAGCTAAGTCAGCAAAGTCTGCTTCTGTTGCTGTACCAATAAATTTAAATCCTGCTTCTAAGTCAATACCTGTAGATTTAACTTTACCAATTACAGTACCATTATGCGTAAATGTTGTATCGCCGCCGTTTGCTACTGCTACGCTACTATTACCATTTGATATTGATGTAGAGCTAACACCAGCAATCGCACTATTTAAGTTAGATACTGTTGTATCAACTTCGCCTTTACTATAAACATCTAAATTAGTTCTAGCAAGAGGAGCAGTTGTTGCGCCTGTACCACCATTTGCAATAGCAGTTACAATACTGTTAAAGTTAAAGTTAGTAGCATTAAGTGTTCCAACAGTTAAGTTATCAAACCAACCATCGTTTGCTGTACCTGATTCGTTTACGTGTCCTGTAAATCTAGTACTTGCTGTTATTATACTACCGTCTATAGTAGTAGCAGTAATATCATCTGAACTAATAGGACCTACAGCAATAGCATTAGATGCATCTCGTGCAACTAATGAGTTTGAAGTTTTAGTTGTACTAGCATCAAGTCCTAATTGTAGTACTGCACTTTCTGCGCCTGCACCGTCTAATACATTGTTTACATAAACATTAAGATAAGGATCACTGTTGTATGTTGATATATTTTGTACATAATTACCTGTAGTATCTGTTCCTAAAGCAACACTGTTACTACCAGCTGTTAGTGTTAAAGTAACATCTTGCGAGCCATCTATTGTAACTTGTCCTGATAAATCACCGTCTACTGTTAATATTCTTGCAGTAGTCCATTTATTTGCTGTTGCGGCCGCACCGTTTAATGCACCTATAAATTCTGTAGCATATAGTTTTCCGTTGCTGTCTCTAACTGCAACTGTGTCTGGCTGTGCCGCACCGTCTGCAACTTGACCAACTCTATATTCATATGTATTTGCACCTGTAGCAACTTGTAGTGTTGCCGCTCTTGATGCTAGTCCACTAAATTGTGTTGCTGTAATATTACCTGAATTATCTCTAGCAACTAGTGTGTTTGCTGTAGCAGTAGTTGCCGCACCAATAAATGTTGCTCCGTTGTCTACTTGTACACCATCTGCTTTAGTAACTCTACCTGTAAGCGCCGCTGTAGCGTCTGTGCTGTTGTATAAGTGCGTTCCGCGGAAACTAGTACCAAAGATGTCACCTACGCTATCTCTTGTTACAAGAGCGTCAAATGTGTTTCCTTTAGTAGCAATTTTGTATGTTCCGTCACTTAATACAGTATTTGCTTCGTCTGCTATACCTCTAAAGTTTACAGCATGTACTTCGTTCCAACGCTTAGTTGTAGAACCAATATCCATTGTGTTATCTGCATTTGGCATTGGGCCAGTTGCTGAAAGTTTTAATGGAATAACTGTTGAGCCGCCTGCGTCTTTAACTTTAAATGACATATCAGCATTTGTAATAGTTGACTCAAGTATTGTTTCGCCGCCGGATATTTTAACTAGTAATTCGTCGTTTGGTCCAATTAATAAACCATCATTGTCAGCAATATCAACTTGTGTAACAAACGTTGGGTTTGAACGTTGTACAAACTCTGCCGCTAGTGTTCCACCTAATTGTAATGCATTTGAAACAGTACCATGTAATTGATAGTTACCTGTTGTAACTCCGCTGTTTGCATTTTGTGTATTAAGTAATGTAATACCTTTTTTAATTCTATCAAAGCCAGTAATTGGGTTTGAATCATCTAATGTAAATTCGTCATTACTTACTGTAAAGATAACAACGTCATCTACGAAACCTTTTAAAATTCTGTGCTTGTATGGAGTATCGTCTGCTTGGCCTGCAAACAAGTTATCATAAACTTCAGCATCATCTACTGTTGTTTTAACAGTTTGGTTGCCTTTTGGTCCAACTAGTACAAAAGGATCTCCTGATACTGCACCGTTATGTGCATATAGCTGACTTGTTACATCGTCCCACCATAAGTCACCTTTGTTAACATTTGCCGCTGTAATTGCTGAACCGCTTGGCTTAGAACCAATGTGAACGTTTCCAAGGGGAACAAAAACGCTTTCACTATTACCATCATATACTTCTATTTTTTTAGAAGTAGTGTTAAACCATAACTGTCCTGCTATTGGTCTCGGTGGTTGGTTTGCACCAGCAAAGTTTTCTAGTAAGTAAACAAAATTTTCATTTTGTATTTCGCCGTAACCTGCATAGTTTTTACCTATTAATTTTAGGTCAGTTGTGTTGTCGATAGTACCATCTTCAACTACTGCTACGCTGTTATTACGAGTATTAAATATTGTATAAGCCATTCGTTAATATCCCCTATTACGATAATAGTATTTATCGTATTTCCCTGTTAATGTTCTTACGGAGTTTCACCGTTTGGACCCGTAGCAGAAGTTACCCATGTCTTTGTTCCGCCTACATCCTCTACTTTAAAGAATCTTTTAACTCGAGTTGTATTTGCTGTAGGTGTTGCTCCGTCATCTGCCTTTAACGTAACATCACCTGTTGTTGTTCCTGTAAATCCAATATCTTGTACTAGTTGCTGGTTTGCTGGACCTGCCGCTGTTGGTGTTGCACCATACGGTTCAATAACATTTAAGTCTGAAAAGTCTACACCAATTTTTGTTGTACTAATACTTGATCCAATTGCAATGTTACTAACTGCTCCTCTTAGCGAAGTAGTAATTACTCTTGCATATGTATTAATGCGTTTTTCTGACGCTGGATGTAAAAAGTTTATACTGTCAATAACTTGTTCATCTAAACTTGCGAAACCTGTTTGTGGCATGTCTGTAACATCTATTATTAGTGCTATAGTATCACTTTCCATCTGTGTATCTACATAGTCTTTGTTTGCAACATCAGTTGTTGCACCTGTAGCATAGTTAGTAGTAGCAACACCTGTAATTTTTACATTGTTGAACACAACTGTTCCGCCACTATTGACTTGCAGACCTGCTGTTGTATCTATGATCGGAGTACCACCGCTATCACGTATCTCCATAGAAGATTTTATACGTACTCTGTCCATTTGGCCAACTTCACGCAATCCTGCCGCTACTTCAATCGCAGACCCTAATTCATGGAATGTACCTCCTGAATTTTCTTGTGCTATAACAACATTATTAATTTTGTATGCTTTGCCGTCATAAAGATTTAAATGATCACTAACTTGCCAGTTGTCGCCTTCAGTTCCATCATTTAACCATTTAAGATACTTGTCATTTGCATTTACATTTGACGGAGCACCTTTAATTATAACACCAGCATTATTTGCTGTTGAGTCACTACGTTGCACTACGCTAGATACTACTGCATTTGCTCCGCTTTCTTGATTTAATAAACCAACTGCTGAGCCTGTTAATGTGTCAGCGCCTGAGCTAAATGTTCCGTTAGTTGGTTCTAATGTAAGTGTAACTAAGTCTGAGCTAATACTTTTAAAAGTACCTGTTGCTGATGTGCTTGATTGTGTAACAGTTTCACCTACTGCAAATTGTCCTGCAATAGTAGCATCCAATGCCGCATTAAGTGTTATTACTGTATCTGCATGTCCTAGTTCAATATTGTAGTCATCAACTGTTAAGTTTTGTGTTTCAATAGTTGTACTTGAACCTTCAATAGTTAAGTTACCTCTAATAAGAGCATCACCATTAACATCTAATGTAGTAGTCGGTAACTGACCTAAGTCCATATTAATACCAGCTCTTCTATTATTAGAAGTTAAAACAAATCCATCATATTCAGTAGACCCTAATAAGTTAATTCTAAACCTATCATCTTTACCAGTAAGTTCAATACTTGTAAGTTCGTCTGTTGCTTGAAACTTTGCTTCGCCTGATTGTCCAACAGTTAAACCGCCGGAGTTTTGAATAAAGATTGTTCCAGTTGTAATACTGTTAGCATCTGATGCTAGGAACTGTCCTGCTGTTTTTCTAATTCTTAATTGTGTATCAGGATCAATTTGGTCTGTAATTAGTGAGTTAGATGAATCAGCAACACCATAGAATCTAAAGTTATCAGCATCAATAATATTGAAGCCACGTTTAATATCTTGTGTGTAATTTAGTCTTGATTGTTCTGCAAGTGTTGGACTATACTCATCGTTACTAATAAGAGCAACTGTAGTTTCACCGATAAACAATTTAATTAGTGTATGGTCAACTGATGATTTATCTCTAACTGTATCAACTTCAAATCCACTCTTGCCTTGGGCATCTGTATATATTGGTCCAACTAGTACAGGATCTCCTGTACCATCAAAGAACTTCATTTGGTTAGTAGCATTGTTGATCCAAATATCACCTGCAACCATTTGTGGTTGTGTATTACTAACTATAGGACCATTTGATTTAAAACCTGTCCCGTCATATACTTTTAGTCTGCCTTGTGATTTATCGTACCATAACTGTCCTGTAATAGGAGTTGCTGGTGCCGCTGTACTTGCAAAATTTTCTAATATTTTAATAAGGTTTTCGTTGAACGCTTCACCAAACCCTACGTAGTTACGTCCTATTAATGTTATGTCCGAACTAGTAGTGTCTATTTGGCCGTCAACTAGTTCTGTTAATAGCGTTCCGTCTGTCTTGTTTAGTTTATAAGCCATCTATTATTCCCCTGCGTAAATTAAGTAGTTGAGTGTTAAGAATGGATTCATAACATCTATCGGTTGCCCTAATGTACTTTGTGTATCAATACCGCCTGACCCTGCGTATAATGCGCCTGTTCCTGTACCAACTAAGTCTGTCTTTTCTACTGTACCTGATGCACCTAAGTTAGCAACAGATGATGTATCACTAAATGCATAAAACTGTGATCCTTCGCCACCGTCTCTATCATTTATCATATCGTGTTCGTGTTCTGGTAAGTTACTAACTGCTAGTGTTACTTTTTCTGTACCACTGGAAGCACCTAAAGTATCTGCCGCCGCATTGTCTGTAACGTTTGCACTACCTTTACCCATGTTATCTTTACCCATTGGTAGTCTACCACGTAAGTCTGGTACTGCAAAGTATGCGTCTGAGTCACCTGTTTCTGTTTCAATTTGTGATTTTGATTTAAATGACCATTGTACTACTGCATGTAACGATGTTTTATCAGCAATCAAATAGTTAGTACCATCACAAACTAACCAACCATCTGGAATAGGAATGTTTACATCGTCAATAATACCTGCATAAGGAATAATTGACCCTACTGGTACAATAGCCTTAACTCCTGCTAGTATTCTATCTCTAGGCATTTTAAATACGCCTGACGGTTTGTTAACTAAAAACTCATCATTGCTTTCTGATGCAACTGGAGTAGCGTTTGAACCATCGCCTATTACACTAGGTCTGTTTGCAATAAAGTTATTACTAACTGCTGTAGTAAATGTTACACTACCTTGTTGTCCATCAAAGGAAATATTGTTTGCAACAACATCGCCTGTTAATTGGAATACTGTTGGCGATGACAATCTATCTGCTTGACCAGCTCTACCTGATACAGAACCTTGTACTTCACCTTTTAAACTACCTACAAATTCTGTAGCATACATACTAGCAAACACTTTGTTTGGTGTACCTATAGTTCTTAAATTATTTTCATCTGGTAACAACGCAACATTGTAAGTATTTCTTAAATCATCAATACCTATCTCAGATAAGTCTGTACTTGTAAGTGGAATACTATCTGGAGATCTACCTATTATCAACGGACCTGCTACTTTTGCTTGTCCACCAACATTAATATTTTTAGCAATACCCATTCCGCCAGTTGAAGTAATACTTCCTGTGCTTATTGTTGCACTTTCAAGTAAACTTGTTGAACGTATTTGGTTATCTGATTGTATAACACCGCTTACATCTAATGCAACTTCAGGTCCTGACTTGTTAATACCAACTTTTCTAGTACTATCAACTGTAAGTATTGATTCTAATGGAGCATTTGCTTGATTAGAACTTGTATTCATTCTAATTTGTAAGTTTGCACCTGGACCAGCATGTGAAATAATACCTGCTTGTCCGTCCATTTGCATTTTTACTAAACTACCTTCACCAACACTAATACCTTCTGAGTTTTTAACGTTAATTGCAAAGTTAGTAATGTTAATAGCGTCTTTACGCATAACATTAGCCGCTGTAATTAATACATCTTGTGCTGTTGTTGCACCTGGTACTACTAAACCTAATGCTTTTTCTGAAATACCATTAAACTGTGGTACTCCATCGCCGCCTACATTGGCTGCCGATAAGTTTACACCTGGTTTTAGTCCACTTTCAAAACCTACTATAGTAGCTTTTGGATTAAATGCTTCACTTGCTATAATAGCAACTGGACTACCTTTAACTTCTATGAACACAACATCGTATTCGTTATTGTCAATCGCTACAACTTTGTCTGGTCTAGAGCCAGTTGCTAGTCCTTCTGCAAACTCTGGTCCTACTAATAGCCAACCTGAACCTGCAAATAGGTATAACTGTTGGTTATCGGTGTCAACCCAAAGGTCGCCAATGACTGATGTTTCCGCATCTGGAGCAATATTTGCTTTTTTAAGGCCGCCGGCCGCTACCCAAGCACTACCGTCCCATAATTTTAACTGATCAACACCTGGACTATTGTCATACCATAGTTGACCTTCTACTGGACTACCAGGATTTGAACTGTTAGCAAAGTTTTCTAGTAAGTGTAAAAAGTTTTCTGCAATACTAGAACCATACGCTGTAGTATTACGCCCTGGTAATTTAAGAGAAGTCTCTTGGTTAATAGTGTTGTCTTCAACAGTAATACTGCCTTTATTAACAAAATCGGAATATTTAATTGCGTATGCCATTTATTATACCTCTGTAAAGCCAGTTAAACTCTGTACCCTTACAGTGTAGTCAATTTGAATAAGTCTATTCAATGATTTCTGTACTGGATGGAAGATAACGTGTGTTAAAAGTCTACCGTCTGTACCGCCTGCCCCAGCACTTATTAGTCCTAGTTCATCGAATACATATAAGTTTTCTGTATTTGTTGTAGTATCAAATGCATCTTGTCCACTTGGTTCACCATAGTCTAGCAAACAACTAACAAGTATGTCTGTATAGTTTGTACCACTAACGTGTCTTGTTTCTATTTTGTTTCTTACAGGATCTGTATTATTACCTGCTTGATCGTCTACTACTTTAGCAAACGTTTGGTTGTACAAACTTGCATTTGTACCTGTACTGTTTGGTGTTAAGTAAGTAATAATTCCTGTTGGATCAACTGCTGTACCACCGTTACCAAATGCCATTTTATATATAGGCCCTTGTCCTGCGTTGGCTAGTGATTCCGCTAGTGCCAAACTCATGTTCTCATAATGAATAGCATTACGCTTATCAATAAGAATCTCGCCACTCTCAGGATCACTAATTTTGATATGTCCTTGGAGTAGTACTCCGTTTAAATCTTTAAATGTATCTGTCATTTTATCTTCCTGCTAGTGTATTTATTTAGGTAAGTCAGTTGTTGCCTCGCGGATGAATTCAGCAATTGAATTATTTGCGTATCTTAACTGCTCCCCTGGTGTTTGCCACGTTTTTCCTATTTTTCTTACTATAACAACCCTAGTACCTGTTACTGGGGCGTCTGCAAGTGTTACTGTTGCTGATGAATCTGTAATATTTAACGTAAACTCTGGTGCTAAAGTAATGTCGCCTTCTGGGCTATCTTTAGCAATAAGCTCTGTTGTTACAATTCCATTAGCATCAACTACTTGATTTTGGTACATACTAATTGAATTCTTACGTAGTCTACGTCCTGCTACAAACACTTCAAACTCGTTTACCCCTTTAGTAGGGATCCAATCTAGCAATATTTGTGTACTTTCATCATCTAGTGCTATTGAACTTACCATTTCGTCTGTATAAGGAATAGTTTCAGAATTACTTTGATCCATAATTTCTGTTCCTGCAGGGTAAGTATCAGCAGGTCCTGTTCCTAATGTACCTCTACGTAGTTGTCTTAATTCTTTTCCAACTACTTCAAAGTATTCAATTCTTTCTCCGTTAACAAATATTACGCCTGGAACATTTAGTTCTTTACTTGGTTGTGTAATACCTTGTGCGTCTGTAAGTTGAATTGCTTGATCTGATATACTTAACGGCTCTGCTAAGAAGTAAACATTTGCTTGGTTTAGTCTCTTATAGTGCGTTCTGTTAAGCATGTCTTTAAACATTCTATATCCAAACTTTTCACTTGCTTTGTCAGCCGCAAAATGAATTACTTGTATTTTATCATTTGGTTTAACGGGTCTATCTATTTGTACGTAATTATCCATTTTAACTAACTTGTAGTCAACGTTTGGAGTTAACAATATTCCGTTTAAACTTATCCAAAGGTACGCAGTATCTACTGCTGGCGCACGTAGTTTAACTAAGCCTTTTGTTAGTCTATTAAATTCATAATAGTCATCTGTACCAACTGTAAGTACACTACGTGAAACGTTAGTTTTTGTTTCCATTTGTATATCTTGTAGTTCGTGTCTATTAAATTTATATACATCAATTTGTTTACCATCTGCAGGTATGCTATCTAATACTAGTCTGTCGCCTGCTTCAACAAGTGTTATACTTACAATCGATGTTGCTGTTGCATTACTTGTTAAGCCTACAATTGGAATACTACCGTCAAGGTCAACTGCTTGGGATAGTCCTGGAACAGTGCCTACTACAACTAAGTTACCTGTACCAGTAGTAAATGATTTTACTGTTGCTGTATAAACTGTACTGTCTCCAGTTCCTATTTCTACAGTTTCGCCTGGTTCAAATGTACCTGTTACTGTTGGTAGTCCAATTAATGTATTTTTACTAAATTCATATTCTGCTGAATCTGTAATAACAATTTCTAAGTCATCGCCAGTTTCACCTACGTTATCAAACAAAGTAACTGATGAGTTATTAAAGTTCCAACGATAGTCTTTTAGTAATACTTTTTTAACACCGTTAATGTATACATCAACTGCATCTGGACTTAGACTGCTTGTTGGATACTGTGATCTATCTAATACATATTCACGTGCTGTAGTGATGTACCATTGTTGTGTGTATCCTGGAAATAATATTTTATCATCAACTTTAACAATAATGTTATGACTTAGTGGAAGCCTTGAAGCAGGCTCAGGTGACAATTCAAACTGTACTGTACTACCATCTCCAATAAATCTATCAATAATTACTTCGCTATATCTTTGTATTGTTTCTTCATTAGTATCAAACAATGAGTAATAAACAAACGCATTATCGTTTGGCGGAATAACAAAGTCTAGTCCAACTAGTCCTGCTTTATCACCATAGGAACTATCTGTTTTAAATAATGATACTTGAGCATTTGCTCCGTCTACATTGATGTAACTTTGTATACCGTCTGACCATATCACACTTGTTACAAATGTTCTTGTTGTGCCGTCACCAATAAAGTGATCTGTGTCTAAAATTCTTTCTCCACTGCCTGCCATTGACAATACATTTACTTTGTCTCCTGCTACTAGTGCATCTCTTAGAACTAATTTCTTATCTGTAAAGTTTATACTGTACTCTGGTGTTCCAACTACTGAACTATCAGATCCTGGAACGTCTTCGGATTGTAATATTTTTCCGTTAACTTTAACAATAGCACTGAATATGTTGTGTGGTAAAACATCTAAATCAAAGTTTACTTGTCCATCAGTTGCAGTATAGTTTCTTGTGCTAATTAAACTTCCGCCGTCTGCTGATCTATCGTAAACTTTTAAGTCTAATGTATCATGTAACTGTCCTGGAACTAATTCTTCTGGACCTTTTGATGTTGTTGGTGTAACAAATCCGTCACCGTCAAGGTTAATATCACCTGCATCAAGTCCTGTTGCAGTACCATACTGTAAGTTACCACCTTCAATTAAACTATCAAAGCCAATGCCTTCTGGTAGGAAACTACCATCGCTTGTAGATTTTCTAAAAGTAATTGTTGGATTAGAAGTAGCAAAGAACTCTTCCCATTCCTCAACATTTTGTATATCAATATAATAGTTTCCATTCTCAACTACATACTCAGTACTGTCTGAAGTAATTGATAACATAATTGCATTTGGATTACCTAATGAAAGAACTGTTGAACCATCACCTGCAATATAAGTTTTAGTACTACCGTCATAGTTAATATCATCAACTCTTGTAGCATTAACATATACATTGTATATTGCATCTTCTTGTAAAGGTTTAGATAGTTGGAATCTAAATGTAGGACCAGTTGTTACAAAACTTTCATCATCAAAGTTTTCATCATATGAATCCCATGAAGTAGTGTACCATTCTTTACTGTCCCAACCTAAGTCTTGACCAAATTCAAAACTCTTAACTTCAACGCCACCGTAGTCAACACCGTCCATTAGTTGTCCTAGGTCTTTACCTAACTGCCCATCAGTTGCATTGTAGAATAAGTTAATTCTATCTGCCGCTGTAAGCATACTAATATCTTTGTTGTACTCAACTCTAATTATTGTTCCAACTAGTTGTGCATTAGTTAATGTAATATAACCTTGGTTACGAATGTGTGTTTTGTTTGTACTAAACAATTCTTTGTTATTGAAACTATACTGACTGCTTAGTGCTTCAGTATCGTTAAAGAACACTCTAACATTAGTTCTTGTTAAGTCCATTGGAAACTTCAGTGTTAGTGTAAGTTCAGTACCAGTACTTGTAAATAATTCTGTTTCTGGTAAGTTTAATATTTCTAAGTTTGGAGATAGTCTGTCAAACTTTTGTGTAATATTTAAACTTCTTACTTTTTTGTTTCCTAATACAATACTTACTTTAGGTGGTATTCCGCCTTCGTCTTGTACACCGTCGATTGTAATAGTTGGAATACTTGTAAAGCCTGAGCCACTGTTAGTAATAACAATATTTTTAACACTACCACTACCTATATATGCACTTGCAGTTGCGCCTGAGCCGCCGCCTCCAGTAATAGTTACTTGTGGAATATTAGTATAGCCCGAGCCACCATTTTCAATTTTAACTTCTTCAACACTGTATGTAAAATTATCAACCCAATGCTTTTGTGGATACTGATCAATATTAAAGTTTATACCTGATAACACTCCGTCATTAATTTTAACTTGTGGACTAACTATTTCGCCACGCTCTGTATCATAGAACGGTGATAGTTCAAAGTCTGTTACAACACTTTGAGTATTATCTGTCTTATCATATGCTGATAAGTATTCTCTAACTTTTGTTCTGTAAGGTTTAACTTCTTCAATGTACTTTTCAAAACTTGGTAGGTTATCATTTTGATATGTAGTTTTTTCTTTTAGCTCGCCTACATTGTGTTTTGCTTTTATGAAACTTGTTTTAAATGCCCAGTCAACATAATTTTGTTCTGTAAACACATAACGCAGTCCTGCAAAGAACAATTGGTTATATTCATTTGCAAGTTCGTCAACAAATAAATCATCTCTAATAGTTTCTAATATTTTACGTAACTCTAATGATCCACCGTCTTGTGTATAAAGTTTTGATAGGAATTCTAGTGTACCGTCTTCACGTCCAACAGTTTTGTATCCTGAACTATAGTCTGGTGTATCTACGTTTACAATTTTTTCTAGTAATATCCAGCCGCCTGTGCCTACACTAGATACCTTAACAATGTCACCAATAGTATCTTGTATAATATTTAATTCGTATAGATTATCAATTAAGTAGTCTACTGAAGTTAATTCACTGTAACCTTCTGCATACCAATCTTTGTAATTCCAATATTCTGCTACATCATACGACTGTTGATTTGATATTGTCCAATTTCTATTTGTACTATCCCAAACATAAATTGACCACTTGCCACCTAGTGTACTATCTGACCTTACAAGGGTGCTAAGAGGTCTTACAGTAAGCGTTAAGTCGTCTGTGTAGTTAGTGCCGCCATTAACAACAGTAACGCTTGTAATAGCGCCTATGTTGTTTAAAACAGGTGTTAGTTCTAGGTCTGTTCCAGTTCCGTTAATAGTAATTTTTGGAAGATTTTTATAACCTCTACCTCTAGTTATTACCTTTATTTTGGTTACTGTGCCGTCTACACAAACAGGTTCTAATACTGCTTGCTCTGCTCTAACAGTACCAACAAATCTTAATTCTGCTTCTGTATCAATAATACTATCAAACATGCCTGACAGTATTGTTGGGCGAGGATCTTTATTAGATAATTTTGTAAGATCTAAGTTATCAACCGCAAGCTCTTTTATAAGAACTCTGTTTACTCTTTCAATAAATTGTTTTAGTGCTTCTTTACGATTTACAAACCAACCTTGTCTTGGTCTATTTAAGTTACCGTATTTTTGTTTTATACTTAATGTTGGATCTGGTACTGCTCTGCCATACTTGTCAGTTCCGATTAAACTATCAAACCATTTCTGTTCAATACTTGATTTAGGTTTACTTGTTTCAAATCCGTCTGTAACAATTTGATATTCTGTATGAATATTATTATCTTGATTTTCAATAGTCCAGTAACGGAAATTAATTGCAACATCTGTATCGCTAACTAAGTTATTACAGTTATATAAAACAAATCTATCATTGCCAAGTATAGTAACGAATTTTAATTTCTGTCCTGCAGGGTCTGTTATGATATTTTGTATATCATATGCTGTTAAATTTCTACCTTCAATTTGTGGTAGTACCTTAGTTGCTTTAACCCAGAAGTAATATTTTGTAGTAAACACTTGTCCAACACTATCATATATTTCTTGTGTTGCATATTTTGTATCGCCATATTTAGAAGTACCACTTATACCTAATGCTGTGCCTCTATTAGTATCTGCTAAGTTGTCCCATGCTGACGGTAATATGTTTGACTCTACCCATTCGTAAACATCAATACTTGCGCCTTCTGCAAGTTTGTTAAATGTATTTTGTGAGTATGTTATTGAACCTTGATGGTAGTCAATGTATTTTACTGTACTTAGGTCCCACCATAGTTTACCTTTATTTCTATCGTCCCAAGCAATGTACTGTTCTTTATTATTAGTAAAGCCTACATTATAATTTGCAGGATCATAATATGTTTTGTATGATAATTCTTGTTCTGCTGTGCCAGGTATCTTACCTAATATAGGATCAAGTATATCAAGTCTTGTTAGCATATTATTTTGTTTAGTGTCGTAAACAAAACTTCCTCTAAACTTGTTTAGGTCTGCAGGATCAATTGGTTCTCTGTAAACTGACCAAGTGCTGTCAATATCATCTTTGATGTATACTGCTACCTGACCTTGAATATTTCCTGTAACGCCTAGTGCAGGTAAACCTACTAGTATTGTGTTGTTATTTACAATAGCGTTCTTGCCAAAGTTTTTAACATTAAAGTTTGAATATTTTAAACGCTGTCCAAACACAAGAGTATCATTTATATTTTCATAAACATAAACATTGCCACTGTCACTTACACGCTTAACAAATGTAGTAAATCCATTATCGTAAGTTGTTTCTGCTACATTAAATCCTTTAGTTGGATCGTTAACATAGTCATTACGTGTTGTGTCTCTATTCTCATATCTATCAAATGTAGTGTCAAGTAGTATATCACTAGTTGCACCTGTTACAATTAATTGATTGCCGTCAAATCCTAAAGTTTGTCCAAAGCCTTCAACTAATTCTGCATTAGGACTGTTTAGTTCCTGTTGTAATGAATATGTTCCTGCAACATTTTTGTAAACAAATACTTTGCCTTGTTGCGACTCTCTAGCGTCTGTGCCAGGAGCACTTACAACAATTAAGTTACCATTGTCTGAAACTGTTATACTGTTACCATAACCGTCTGAGTCAATAGGTGCAGTAAATTCTGTTACGTATTGGAAGTGCATATCCTTGAGTGTGTATATTACAAGTTTATTGCCACTGTCATATCTTGCTACTGTTGCTAATACTCTGCCATTATCACTAATATCAAATACTTCGCCGTATCCGCTAGTTGATAAGTTTACAATACTACTATCTTCACCCGGAATAACAAGTCCTGATGTATTTGGTAAGTAACCAACAAAGTCTATATCACTTCCTATTACTTGCCATTTGATTGGAGTAAACTCTTCGTTACTTAAATTAGTAAGTGCTCTGTAGAATACATCATTATAAATTACAACTTGATCTTGATAGTAAGATGAAATAGTATTGTATTCGCCTTTGAAATCTGGATCTCTACCTAGTGACCAATTATATGTGCCAAACTCACTTGTACCGTTTAGTACAAAGTAAAGTCTACCATTACCATCGGTGCCGTCATTAGTGTGTGCCTCTTTACTGTTGATAACAAGTTTATAGAAATTATTATCTTTAATAAGTTTTACACTGTGTCCTAGTTCGCGACTGTTTGAACGATTAGGAAGAATATATCCACTAACTAAATCATATTGTCCAGTTGTACTATTGTTTTGATATACAAAGTATGCTCCTTCTTTAGTATAAGAACTTGCATCTCTACCTACGTTAATAGGAATGTTATCTACCTGTGCCCAGTCATTATTTTCTGTACTAGGTTCTAATGTTACACGAGGTAAGCCTGGTTTAAATTCTTCAATCCATGTTTGATATTCAATACCTGTAATGAATTTTGTTTCATAGTCAGCAACTTCATCTGTAATACTGTTTAGTGCAAATATTAACTTTGGAGGTATACTTAAATTTGTAGTGTGAGTAAACACTGCAAGGTAACCAATATCTTCGTCTGCTAATTGTCTTGATTCAGTAGTACCAATTCTTGTTAGGTTTGCACCTATTTGTTTGTATAACCACATTGATTGCGGTGCTAGTCCGTCAATATAACGTGAACCAAAACTAAATTCGCCTGCAACATCTTTAACATACAGTCTTGACTTATCTAAATCTCTTTGTATGAATGCAATTACTGCTGTTGCACCTGACTGACCTTCTCTGATAATATCGCCTGGTGCTAAATCTACTTCAGCAAATACATCATAGTCAATATAACCATTCCATAAGTCTGTTGGAACTCGTTTGTCTACATTAATAATAGCATACGGGTCTGCACCAAATCCTGTATCAGATATATCTGGTAATACGCCATTTGCTGGAATATCATTTAAGTAAACACCAACATACGGATTAGGCGTTGTGCCATCAGCTGTTGCTGATACTGCCTTGTCAGATACGTTTTTAGGTAAACGTACAACAAATCTTGGATCTAATACATCAACTTCAGTAACGTTGCCTGCAACACCTTGACTCTTATGACTAAGCACTCTAATAAGATCAGTTTCTTTCTTAAATGCTTTTGATGTTGACGAAAGAACTTCAACTGGATTTTCTAAAGTATTTTGTATACTACTCTTATATGGCAGTCTTGCTGTACTTTCTGTCCAACCAACACCTGGTAACGTTGCTGGATTGTAATTGTTTTTAACATCAACAATAACTAGTCCTTCTCCTGAATCTGTTGTTGGAGTATTTGTTAACTGTTGGTCTTTAGGTATAAAGCCTGATGCTAATGGTATTTCCCAATAGCCACCTAATATAGTACTTCTATCTACATTGTCAGCTAGTGGTCTTGTATAACTACCTACTAAGAACTGATCGTTAATGTATAGCGTACCTGACTCGTCAAATACACCATTCTTTCTATCTGCATAAATTACTAGACGTCCTAATTCATTTCTAACACGAACAACATCAGCATTACCTGTTGCAGTAGTTACTCTGTCGCCTGCTGAAACACTAGGAACATTAACAGGATCAAGTATATAAAATACTTCCTGTACTTTACGTCTTATAATATGTGGATTTAGACTAAGGAAGTCTTTATTAATTCCACTAAACGTATTATCAAAAGGTTTGTTTATTTTATTTAGGTAACCATTAAAGCCACCAATATTTGCTGTACCTATAAATCCTACACTACCATTAACTTTAATTGTTAATGCTTCATCGCTGTATAATTCAATTTGTTGATTTGTTAATACTTTAGCATAATATTTTGTACCTTCGATACCTTTAACACTACTTTGTTGTACTGTATCAAATGGTGTGTTAATATCGCTGTTGTCATACAAGTATGGGAACGCAATAGGTCTAAATGATAAGTTATCATTTGGAACATCAGTTAGTATAACTTGATCACCATCTGCTAAACTATGGTTACTATTAGTTGTTAGTCTAACTGGATTAGTTAATTCAATATTAACAATCTCTGGCTTAACATCTGGTGTATAATTTAAACTTAATTCATTCCAATCAAGATATAAAGTATCTCCAATGTTACTTCCTTCGTATGCATCTAACGGAGCTCTAACTAATATGTGATCAATCTCAACATCTATAAGTGGTAAATCACCTAATGCTATTAATGGTATATCATCATATGCGCCGTGTAATTTATAAAGTTCTGATCTCCAACGACTAGCACTATCAAATGTGCCAAATACTACGTTATCAGTTCTGCCTTTAACAGTTCTTCTTGACTTATATAAGTTACCATTGTATTGTACAATAGAACCTAACTTGTAGTCAGTAGCAAAAGTAAATTCATCTTTATATGCAGTCTTAACATTACTTGAATTAGGAGCAGTAACAACCAAGTATTCACCATCTGGGCTCATAGACATTGCTTGTCCAAACTTGCCTGGAGTAGTTGAATAATTAGCAATAGGTTCTATTACTTGCTTAGGTTGTAATGTTCCAAACGTTGTACTACCGTCTTGTTGTCTTTCATAAATGTAAACTTTTCCGTCACCGTCTAGTGGCGAGCCTACAGCAACTACAGTATTTGCACTATCGTTTGCAATACTTTCGCCAAAGGATATATTATTCTCTACAGGGTTAATTAAATTTTCATCTAAATCAAAACTATTACCTGCTTTAATAACATTCCATTTACCTTTGCCGTCAGCAGTAATACTATCTACCCAAAGTGTTTCTCCGAATTCAACATCTGTTTCAGCAAACGCATTCGCATCTGCAAGTGTTGCAACACGGTTTGAAACAAACGTTGTAAGTATTCCTGTTAAGCCTGTAGCCTCTGTTGTTAGTGCTACGTCTTCTGGTAATGTTATAGTAATTCTGTTCAGTTCTACACTTTTAACTTTGAAAAAGCCTTGTACTTCTTCAGTAACATCATACAATCCTACAATGTCATTTACTTTTATTGTTGTTAGTCTATCTAAAACTAAAACAGCATCGTTTTCTACTGGTATTGCACTTTGAATAGTACAAGGTGTATCTGTATATTTGTATACATTCCAATCATTTTTATCAAATGTTACCCAAACATACTGTCCTTGTTTTATAATAGTATGATCAATATTTAATATGTCATCAAATGTTTTTACAGTATAGTTTACATCTTCTTGTCTTACATAACCAGCAGTTTTTAATTCTGGATCATTTACATATTTTACTGGAAACGGTTTATGTGCATAACCATTAGGTGCTACAAATACGCTTCCTGGTAGTTGGCGATAAATTAAATCTGATACGTCATCTGGTATTGTTTCTGTTAATAGAATTGGCTGTGGACTTAATTGAAACTGTTCTTCGTCTAATAAAAATTCTAATTCTTCAAAACCGTCACTAGCACCGTACTGTCCTGATCTAACAGCCCACTCTTCATAAAATTCTAAACTCTCTTTATCTGCACTACTTAATGCATCAAACAATTTTGTAAGAACATTTTTAGTTCCTTTGTCTGCAATCATTCCTTGATAGAATTTATACTGACTTACATCATCATTAATAATGTTTGCTAAGTATTCACGCTTCTGATAACCAATTAAATGCTGTGCAATTTCTTGTTGGTTAACATCAAAGTTGTCTGTATCAAGATCATAAAAATCTGCAAACTGATTTGTTTTGTATTCAAGGTTAGTAAGTAATTTACTTTGAGGTTTTTCTTCTAGTCTGTACCATTGACTGTCAACAAATAATTCTGAGCCTGTAACTTTTGTAATGGCCGCATAATAAAATTCTTTATACTTAACAGCATCGCCGATTGCATAGTCTTTCCATTGTTGCCAAGTTGTAACAATAGCATCATCATATATAAAGCCTGGAATGTTTAAGCCGCCTGCCCAATCAGCAGTCCTGTAACCTAGTACACGAATACGTTCTTGTCTATAACCTGCTTCTAGATCGTAAATAATATCTTTAAATACAGTTTCGTTATCAAGTACAACAACATGTTCTTTTTGTACTAACGGAAGTTTTAAAGCATATATTCCATCTGCTGTATTTTTAACTGTAAGTGAAAAAGTATTTTCATTTGTTCTTAAAATGTTTACAAATTCTTTTCTTAACTTTGTACCGTTTGCAGATACTAACCCGTATTCATAAAATGGATCAAATATATCATCTACTACTGCATAGGAAGTTGAAAACTCAATACGTTGTGCTGAAGGACTTACAGTAATTAAACTTCCTGCGTCCCAGTTTTGTAATGTCCAGAACATAAATTCTTTTGCACTTAATTTCCAATTTTCAACTGCTTCTAAAGTAGGATTAAAATTATCAAATACAAATCCTGCTTTTTGTAAATAGTCTCCGTAACCTAATAAAAAGTCAACAACTTCTTGTGTTGTTCTTAATAATGTTCCGTATGGTAATTGTTTTACAAATCTAGAATCAAATCTTGTTCTAAACTGTGCAGAACGTCCGCCAACAACTGGTAAGTCTGGAAGTTTAGCAAATTTTGATTGATCAAAAATTGTATCACTAGTATGTGCTGTAGTAACTCTATAAAAAGTTTCTTGATACTTTACAACTCCGTCTGCAACATAACGTTTGTCTGAATCCCATTCAATAAACGAATCACTTACTCCGCCAACATTTACTAATGGATCATTTTGATTAGGCACATATTTGTAATATTTAAAACTTGGATTAGAAGAATCGTATCCTCTAATAATATAACCTGCTGATGCTTTTTCAATTACAACACCACTGTAAGTAACAACATCAATTGGGCTACTTGTTTGTAGTGTAACTTGATAGTTTTCTTCTGGAACAAAAACGTTACCTTGGTTTAAAGGAGTTCTACTATCAAGTAATAAATTAAATTTACTCTTGTCTGTAAAGCCGCCTACTTTAAATGCAACTTGGTTTGTAATACTTGCAACATTGCTTTGATATGTTTCATAATTAGATACAACATTACTTGCAAGATAGTTTGCAATAAAGTTTACAAAGCCTGATGTAAACACTCTTACTGAGTCTGAACCTGTTGTACTATTATTTGGATATACTAAATCTACTAAACGCATACGCTTACTAGTTGTAGAATATACAATTTGATTTGAATTATCTCTTACAGTTCTTAGTCTATCAAAACCTAGTCCAATAATTTTTGTAGGTTGATTTAACATCCAGGCTTTAAATAATGAGTAAGCATATTCTGAACTTCTGCGCCAAGCAGTTTCTACTGGTGCTTCGTCACCAAATACAAACGAAGCTCTTGTTAAACCATTTACATAGTTTTTAGCATAGCCTGAATCTAATGGACTTAATAGTTGTCCTAAATCATTTACAGGAATATGTGTTGTAAGTCCAGGTCTTTTGTATTTTTCTAATACAACTTTGTTTACACCTGGCTTTGCAATAATACCTTTTTCTAAGTCTTCCCATAGTAACAAGTTATTACTTGTGTAAGGAGCAGGACCATAAACTGTTTCCCACCAGTCTGGCTTACTTGTTAGTCCTAACATTTCCCATGGATGAGTATGTGGACGATCAGTATCGTATGCTTGTTTATATACTCCTCTCCAATAACCTGGTAACGCTGTGTCTAATGGAGACTGCATTGAACTATAGTTATATGAGAATGAATTGCTTCTATTGTAAAAGTCAAATGCTGTATAGTCAACATCGTCAATGTTTGTTAACCAAGACGCAAAGTCTTTAAGCATTACATTATCAATGTTTTCTTTAGTTACAGATGTATTTCTATATGTTCCTGGAATAAAATCGTGTATGTCAATAATATCTGAATTGTAATTAGTTCTAATATTATTATAAATTCTTTTTTCAAATTCAAGTATTAAGTCATCTCTAAAATCGCCATATGCTTTTGTTATAGATCCATCATGTCCTTGAATTACTTCTGTTGGCTCAGTGTATGAATTGTCAATAAATTTAACAGGAGCAAACTTTGGATACAAACCTAACTTAGTTGGAGTTGGTGGAACGTATGATCCGTCAGTAGTTTCATATTCGTTAATTGTAATTACTTGACCAGCAGTAAGTTCTTTTGTAATTTCACAAAAGCCATCTGTGTTAAAAGTATAGTCTTGACCAAATACTAATTGTTCATCATCTATGTATACTGTAACTGCTTTTACACTTGGTTCAGTTATGTCATATATTGCATTTAGTGCATAATATACATTACCTGGTATTGCATCGTAAGTAATTGTTCTTGCGCCACCTGTAGGTACCATATCACTAAAGTAAAACGGTAAGTTACTTGTTTTGTTTTTATTAAGTTCTGCAAATATTAAATCAACGTGTGCTTTAGGTGTTCCGTCAAATCCTAAACCTAATGATGTTTGAATAAACAATCTTTTAAACTTAGCATACTCACGTCTGTTAAAGTCAATTGATTTAATAATGTTTGCACTCTTATCTGTAATATGATATAATGCAAGGTTTGTTGGGCCACTATGCTGTACAAACTTTCTACCAAATGTAGACAAGTTTCCAATGTCTCTTAAATTTCCTGGTCCAGGGTGTACACCAAAGAACTCATTTACTTCTTGTACAATACTTGTTACATGATCGTTAACTTCACCTAGTGTAAATGTTGTAATATCATTGTTAAGTGGATTACGTTCTAAGTTAATTGGTAATTCATATATACCGTTTGCATTTTTAGTAGCACTTGAACGGCATCTAAAAACAACTACATCATCTTTTGTAAGTGCTGTGTTAAATCTAACAATTACATTTGTTTCAGTTTTATCAAATACATAGTCTATAGTTTCAAATTTTAAGTTGTTGTTTACTGTAACTTTAACGTCTAAATCACTTAATGACGAACTATTATCAAATACGTCAACTACAAAACTAGTTTGATTATTAGTTGCTACGTACTGTCGTAAAACTCTTTGTGTACTTTGTGTATTTGCTTTTATCCAACCGTTGACACTACTGTAGTCTGTTCTTGTTTTGTATTGCTGTAATGTACACACATCAGTTGATGCTGTTACTGTTTCAAATGTTGCATCAGTATATGTGAAACTACTGTTAAGTAAATTAAAATCAAAAACTATGTCACCAATATTTTCAATACTTCTGTATGTAATAGGAAAGCCTAGTTGTGAATCATTAGTTCCTGTACCTTCGCGATAACTAAAAACTTTATTACCTGCAAACGTAGAATTAGGATATGTAGAACTGTCGCCATAACTAATACCACTTGAATCAAACAAATCAAACAATGGTGGTTGATTTACTTTAGTTTTTTCTTGTGTTAAATTCCATGTGTTGCCATCGTAATAAAACATACGGCCTTTGTATTCTAGTCCATCAAGAGCTAATACAGTTTCGTTTTCTAAAGGAGCAGTATCGGGTTCTTCAATTAAACTAATTTGTCTGCGACCTTTTTGTGTAATAAATTTAACTTTAAATATTTTACCGCTTTCACGAATGTCTTCTTCAGCAGTAAATAATACACGCATGCCTTCTACAAGATCAATGCCGTCTATATTATAACCTACTGCGCCTTCAACTGTTGAAAATATATCTTTTGTAAATGTATCAATAACGTTTACATTATTTTTAGTTGCAGTACCAAAGTTAAATAATTTTAAGTTTGCATTAAATTCAATAATAGGCCTTGTTGCTCTTGCATTTTGATCAATGTCAACTTCTTGACCATTTATTCTAGCAGACTCTTCAATTACATTTTTGTGGAACCATCTATTATATCTACTCCACATGTTTCTATCATTACTGCTACGATTAACTATAATGTAGTCTTTTGTAGCAGGATATCCGTTAGCATTAGCAAATGGCAATCTATCAAATGCATTTGTATCAAATGCAACATCTCTGTTATCTGAATATGAACCTGGAATTGAAAGTTCGTTTTCAGGTACTAATTTAATATTACTACCAACGCCTTCAACATACCAATCGCCTGTTGCGTATTTTTCAGGAGTAACAAATCCTGCAATGGATACTTTCATACCTGTTGATAGTTGTATACCGTTTGAACTTTTGTATTTCTTTTTACCTAGTATTTCTTTTTCAACATCTATGTCTGTATTTTCATCTATGTCTTTAATTTGTATTAGGCCACTATTATTAATGTCATTTTCTGCAACGTAGTATAATACTTCAGGAGCATTAACATCTACTTGAAATGTTACTGTACCTTTTTCAACGCCTTGGGCACTAACACCGTCATTGTAATTAAAACTAGATTCTAATGTTCTTTTTGTTTTAAATGTAATTGGTGTGCCAATTGCATCAATGTCAAATGTGTATGTTTGACCTTTGTATAAAATAAGTGTTGGATTGTTTACTAATTCATCTGATGAAAACTTATATGCAACGTTGTCTACGTTATTAAATAACGATACTTCAACAGTACTTTCTACGCCACGTTCTTGTCCTGCAATCCTTACAGTTTGTGGTCCATATGGTAACCAATAGTATTCGCGGAAGTTACTAAACTTATCCCAGTCAACATGCGGTTGCCAAGCATAATATTCTTGCGAGTTTAATACTTCTTGATTTTCTGTGTTGCCACCAAAACTTTTAATTTGATTTAGATAGTCATTATAGTCTTTATAAAATGTAACATTATCTAATTCATCTTTTATAAGTGTTACAGGTTCAAACTGATAATTTTCTCTTTGTGTAGATATATCGCCTACATAATTATCGTCAGCATTGTATGCTTTAGATATTTGTCTGCCGTAGTAACCGTTAAGTTTTTCTGCAACGCCTGGCTGTACTAATTGATCTAATGTTGCTTGTAAAAATTTACTGTTAGCATCAGTTCTAAAGTACTTAGGAAGTAAGTTCTCACTTTTACGACTTCCTTCATTACCGCCTGCTGGTAATGGAAAATCTGACTGGTTATTTTCATACGCCATTAGTAACCGCTTCCTCCGCTATTGCTACTACTTGAACCACTGCTTTGATTCGAGCTACTACTATTTGAACTTGAACTAGTACCTAAGTTCAAACTACTGTTACTTGATACTGCTTCACTAGCACTTATGTCTTGTGTTGTGCTAACTATTGCACCTTGTGATTTTAGTTTAGTTGCTGTAAGAGTTGTAACAACTTCAATGTTATCAACTGTTGCACTGCTTATAAACACTTCGTCTGCTTCTGACTTAACTTCAAACAAACTACCAAAAGTAAGTGAGTCTTGTGTAGGAACAATAACAAATGCCGCTAAGTTTGGAGCAAGTTGTGTCATTACATAAGCACTAAGCTCTGTAAAGTAAAACGTATCGCCAAACTCCCAATTTTCTATAGCAAAGAATTCATTAATTGCTGTAATAACACCTGCCTTTAATTCATTTTCATTGACAACTTTATCTGTATTTTTTACAATTTTAAATGATGCTTTCAAGTCGTCACTTGCTCCGATGCCAAACAGCTCTTTGTACTTAACTGGATGATAAATTACTTCGTCACTAATTGATTTAATTTTGTTTATTTCTTCACCAAAGTTAATAAACAATACATCACTGCTTGGCGGCAACGGTTTAGTTGCTAGGGCGCCTGCTACATATTGTCTATAAGACGTGTCATACGATCTTGTTAATACATAAGTGTCAATAATGTTAGAGCTACTTGGATCTATTCTGTTGCTTTCGTCTGCTGAATGCTCATATTGAAATATAATTCCATCTCTACCTGTGTAAGCTCTAAAGTTTACTGTTAACTCTAACTTTTCAGTTGTTGTATTGTAAACTTTAAAAATATTTTTATCTATAATGTAAAAAACTGTGCCTGTTGCATAACTTTCAATACCAGTATCAGTAATAACTGTTTCTGTTGCTACTGCTGTAATTTTTTCATCAACAGCATCTACATATCTAAAGTCTTCTACAGCATCAGTTGTAGTATATTGTTTTTGGTATATAAATTTACCTGTGGATGATGTTGTAATAAACTTATCAAAAATTTCTGGATCATCTACAACGCCATCATCGTCGCTGTCATAAAATCCAACTTCAATCTTTTTACTGTCTACATAGCCTTCTTTATCTCTATACTCATTTACAATTTCCCAATTAAAAGGAACTGTAAACGGAGTAAGTGCATATCCGTTACTAGTTGGCTGTGTGTTAATACTCATTAAACTAATTTTATCTTTTACAACTTCGTTAGTTAATGGATCATATACTTTATCTGAATTGTCGTAATAGAATCTAATTTCTTTATCGCTTTCAAACACATAACGCTGTCCACGATATGTAATTGTATATGTTTCTCCGTCTGTTTGGAATAACAATAACCAACTACTGTCTAAGTTTTGTCCTGTGATGTCACCTGTTTTACCTGTAGTAAACGCATTTAAAATATCAAGATCGTCTTCTACTATAACACGCCATGTTGATGATTTAAAATCAAATCTTAAACCAAACGTTTTATAAGTAAACACTTGATCAATAATTTGAGTTTTAATTTGATTTTCAATTGCTGTAGTAAACACAGGTTTAATTTCTTGTATAATAGGAGCAGTTGATAAATCGTTGTTAATTGGTCCTGGAATAATATCATTTAATGCTATTGGTCCTGAACCGTCATTAGTGTTATCAACACCTGGGCCATTAACACTTATAATTTTTGTCCATTTGTAAGTAGTTGCACCTGGATGATCTGCGGTGCCTGCCATTATAGATCCATCAGGCATAAAATGATACCCTGTTGGTGCTACAAACTTTATCATACTACCTGGTTCAAGGTATTGTAACGTAGAGCCTGTAAATGTTCCTACTCTTAATTTTGTATTATCAATATCTGTTAAGTAACCTGTTGTTAAATTAGTTGCTGTTGAAACTTGATTCCATCTTGCACCTAATTCTTCTACAATTATTTTTGCAAACTGTGAGTAATAAAAGTTTTTAATTTTATAGTTCTTAAGAATAACTTCAATTTGATTCTTAATAATACCTTCAATGTCTGTTTTTGTTGCAAAAGAAAATACTTCTTTGCTAGTTAAGTTTTGTGTATAAAGTATACCGTCTTTACCATATAAATTAGTTTTACTATATTTGCCAGTAGCATCAAGTAAATCATAATATCTACTAATACCACTTGCTGTTCTGTTTACACTCTTAACTTTAATAATTTCTTGACTTACTCCTAGTGGAGCAACGTTGTAGTCTTCGCCTGTAACCATTCTATTTTGTGTATAGTATGTTGCAGGAGCATTTGCTTTAATACTTGCATTAGTTTCTGAAGTACTTGAATTTTCAACAGGATATTTTAGCTCTAAGCCTATTGTAAGATTTTCTGATGTTCCTAATTTACTTCTGTAAGGAATAGTAATTGTAATGTTTATAAGCTCTGATGGACTTACAACAAATGTTCTATTATCACTTACACGGTAATAAACTTTAAATGTACCTTTTGGCAATGCACCAAATGTACCATCTGAGAATATTAAACTAATTCTATCTTCAACTCTAGTTAGTACTGAATAAATGTTTCTAATATTTTTACTTAAACTGTTATAAACAATGTTGTTACCTTCTACAGCATCAACTTTGTTCCATAATTCATTTTCATTACCAATGTCATCTAATTTGTACAACCAAACATCTGTATTGTTAACGTCTACAGCATCGATTGCAACAACTTGGTTTGAACTTGGAGTTGCTATTGAGAAGTTACCTTGATCTAAACGTCCTTGTCTAAAGTGTGCAAAGAAGCCTGTATTATTTGATCCAGCACCTTGACCATCGTCTCTGTAAAGGAATGCAAAATTGTTGCCTGGTAGTGGAGACTCTTCTACAATATTTCCACTTTCAACATTAGTACTTGTAATTTCAAACTGTGTTGATTTACCATCAACGTTTTTACTAAATCCAAATACTGGAATATCTACGTTTACACCATTAACTCTGTACTGCTCAACACTAATACCATTAACAGTATCAGTTTTTACAGGACGACCAAACACACTGTTTGCAGGTAGTGCAGAATTCATTACTTTAATAAATTGCTCATACCAGTCTTGATTTGAAACATCATTCCAAATAACTGTTTGTCCGGATAAGTTAGTACCATTTGAATCATACAATTCTTCTGTAGAACTAATTGTTTCAAATTTTAGCAGTCCGTTTGCTGATTGGTTACGTTTTGGATTATAAGATAGTAAACGAGCTAAACGTAGTACCGACTCTCTACGTTCTGCTAGTTCTAAGAAATTTTCTCTTGCATTAAGGTCAACACGGAAAGACATGTTTTGACCTAAGAAAGCAATAAGGTCAATCAATGCCAAGTATTCACTTGATTCAATGTAGTCGTTAAAATCCTCCGGATAGTTCTGACGGAGGTAATTTATCATTGTTCTGCGCAGGTTATCAAAGTCGTAACTTTGGAAATCTGCATTTCTAAAAGACTGATATACTCGCTTCCAATCTTCAGCTAGTAATAGTCTATTTTGTCTGTCGGTTGTTGACATACTTTGCTTCCTTTATATGTTACAGTATTTATTAAGAACGGTAAAGTGCGTATTTAATTCTATGTTAAAATAGCGTTATCTTCATCAAATTTCATACGCATACTTTCAGAAATATTGTAAGGCAAGTATGTAAGTGTACACTCAACCATAATACCGCTTTCATAAGTGTCGACTGTAACTTGTTCAACGCTTACTCTTGGGTCAAAATTAATAATATCTGTTACATTGTTTGCGATAGCATCTCTTAAGCCATCTGTCATTGGTTCAAAAATGACATCCCAAATAATAGTTCCAAATTCTGGATTCTCTAGTCTTTCACCTACTCGAATATGAAAGTGGTTTATGATATCCTGTTTAATAAGTGCAATATCGTAGAGATTGAAACTGGTGTTCTCAGGATTTGTTGTAGAAATACCTCTATAGGCTCTACTTTGTACCTGCGGTTGCGGTCTTTTATTTGACTTTACTGTAACATCTTTATACAGTTTTTTCTCTTGTGTACTCATAACTATATTTACCTACTTATTGTGGACCCGAAATTGGCGTCTCTACACGCTTGCCTGCTTCAATATTAGTTCCTGCTGGCTCTGTTGTAATGCTATCTCTTGTTACAAGATCTCCGGTTATCATTTTACTTGCAAAACCTCTACCTAGTCCAATACGTTTATTAGTTTCTGCACCACCTTGGTTTGCATAACCAACTGCTTTACGATATTGTTCGCCTAGTGTTCCAAAATCAAAACTATCCCAACTTATTGTTTTACTATTAATATATCCAGCCGCAACTGCAACTGCAATTTCTGGATCATTAACTAAGTCAGGGTTTTGAACAATTTCAGGGTGTCCGGCTTTTCTACCGTATGTTTCGTAGTTGCCTTTAAATGTTAACTGAATAAGTCCTCTACCACGATACTTGTAGCCTTCATTTTGTGCATTACCATATCTGTTGCCATACAAAGTATTACCTATAGCGGCAGGTCCTGCGGCCGCAAGTTCTTGTGCAAACGCATCAGATTTAACACGACTTGGATATACTTGACGCAGACGTCTAGCACTATAGTTTAAGTTTTCGCTTCGTGGTTTAAATCCGCACTCTGCTTGTATCTGTGCCATAGCCATACCAAGTGCTTCTGCATTGCCTGGAGTTTCACCTTCAGCAAGTTTCGAAGCGTCTGCTGTATTAAGTGCAGTAGCAGGATCTAGTCCTGCTTTCTTTATCATTACACTTAAGAAATATTCTTGTAAGTCTGTTACTGGTACAGGATTAGCAGGTTGATCTCCTGATGGTCCAACTACTCCTGGAGTAACTGTTTGTGCGCCGCCAACGTTTGCCGCTGATTGATTTGTTGTGTTTATTACACTTGCATCTGAATCTGTATTAATTAACGGAGTAGTTTCTCTAAGTGCAGGACTTGGTGAGCCACTTGCTTGTGTAAAACTTGGAACAAACGTTAGTGGATCTAAATGTTCATGTGCAGTCCACGGCTCATGTACAGGAACTCTAACAGGCCAAAGTGCTGGTGCCGCAACTACTGCTGTTGCCGCTGTACCTGCTGTTGCCGCTTCTACAGCCGCTGGACCATTCATGTGAATCTCTGCGGCAGTTTCTGTATGATTGCCTCCACTGAGTATGTCAGTATTACCACCTGCTGTAATATAGTTATAGCCAGCTGTGTTTAGATCTAAGTTTGCTTGTGTATCTTTTCTATCACCTGTTGTATTAACATCAAGTGTTGCTTTGTTACTAATAGTATGTGCGCCTGTTATTATTGTATTTCTAGTTGCACCTACAAATAATTTTTGATCAGCACCTACATAGATATCATTATTTGAACCAATGTCAATTTTATGATCAACACCAACTTTAACATCACTGTTATTTGATACAGTAAGTTTATAGTCACGTCCGGCGTTCATATTAATATCTCTTGCCGCGGCTAAATTTATATCTCTATCTGCACTTATATTCAAATCGTTTTGTGTTCTAACACTTACACTATCTTGTGCATAGATATCAATCTTACCGTTAGCAGTCATTTCAATCCAAGAACTGCCTTGTGCATTAGCAATGTAAATTAAGTCTTCGGAGTTGTGTAAAAGTATTTGGTGACCTGTTCTAGTTCTTAAACGTACACATTCTCCTTTAGGAACTTGTTTAAGACCAGATTGTGGATTGTCTTCTTCAATTAAATCTGTATATATTTGGGCATCACTTTGAGCAAAACTATTTCTTACATAACGCTCATCGCCGTCATCAAATACTAAACTTGATCCGCCAAGTGTACTTGAAAATCTTTGTGTTCTTGTTTCTGAAGCGCCTACTGTAGCTTTTGGTGCTCCGTCCCTTTTGTCTCTTGGTCCTGGAGTTGATATACCAAACACACTGCTGGGCAAATTACGCCTACTAGAACTGTTAGCAGGGCCTCTTACATCGTCATACAGCAGACCTTGTCTGCCAAGTATAGTATAGAAGTCTAAATTTGCAGGCTTCTCATATAAGCTAGGATTTGTGCCTTTGCCTGTTTGCAAACGTTTGTTAAATTCACCTACTGGTAATTTTAAATTAGGATCATAATTATTTGCTGTTGTACCGCTCCAAGGATCTGGAGTCATCCAATTCATATATGCGTCTTGAATACAACCAATCCAATAACCTCTTGCTAGGTTACCTTCAGCAAATACAACAAGAACCTTTGTTCCTGGTGTTGGCGGAACAAACCACATACCGTAACTTTTTTGTGTTCCTGCAAAGTCTTCGTTTGCTGTGTTGCCGCTGATAGGTGTTGATCCAGCAAATGGAGACATGTACTTTACTTGTACAACTTGTCCGCTACGTTCTGTTTGGTTACCTGAACTACTGTTCTTTAATAGTTCAACTGATAGTGTTCCCATCTTTTTTGGATCTAGATGTGATACAACTATTGCTTCATACGGTCCTGGGTTAGTTACTAACTTGGGCCTAGCACTACGTCCATCAATTGCCATTACTGAGCTCCTCCTGCTGTACTAGTTGGTGCTGTATCTGTTTTAGTTACTGCTGGTGGATTATTTGTATTTTCATTAGCATCTACTTCATCTGTTGTTTCAAGTGCTGATGTATTATCTGGAGTACCCGGTATTCCAATATCTGACTCTTGATTGTTTCTACGTATTAGTGAAAGTACTTGTATAAATTTACCACCTTCAAATTTATTTTCAACTGTGTTCACTTTATACAATCCACTAAATGATTTAACTGGTACAGTGTCTTCTGGAAATATCATTGACCCATCTGTTCGATTATAGTCAATGGGTGTTCTAAAATTTACAACTACTTCTACTTCAGAATTTTGATAGTCCATTGTTCCATCAGCAGTGTATGCTTTTGTTAATGTAGGAGAACTGTAATTTCCTTGGCCACTGTCTGCAAGGTAGTACGGATCGCCTAAAACTGTTAAGTCCATAGACACTAAGTCAGTCTGATTATTTACTATCGCTTCATTAAATGATCTAGCAATTTGAACTTCCGGAGTATCTAAGGTATTGCCTCCTCCGGTTCCTGTATTTTTTGCAGTAGGATCTTCTTTGAGAGATTTACTACCAGTAGAACTATTGTTTCCTTGGGAACCTTCTTTAGCCGCTATATGAGGATTACCTGGATTGTTAGTAGAATCTTTTGTTGCATTTTTAGAATCGCCCGAGCCGTTGTAGTTAGAGCTTAATGCAGTAAAGAATGATGTATTAAAATTAATTTCAAAGTCTATGATATCATCATTTTTACCTGTGTATATATAATTGTATTCTTTTGCCGCTTGTGATACTCGCTTTTCAATTCCAACTGACGGTTGTGTTACATTACTAAACACACTGCTATGTACTTTGTAAGGCACAACTGCATAAACAAATACTTTTGGATTTTCACCTGTCTTTGATCTTACTTCTTCATCTGGAACTAAGAACGTTTGAGTATGAACTCTAAACCAATCTACCATTCCGTCTGCATCTGCTTTAACTTCAACTGCGGCATCTTTTGCATAGGTACTTAATATAACTATTTCTTCAATTATTTGTTCTATGCTTGTTGACTGCGGAAACGAAAATGTTCTAAAACTATTAGATATTGTTACACGGTCTGAATTAAAAACATCAGTATCTGGGTCATTTGAAAATGCTTCTCTGCCAAATGGTACTGCACCGCCGGTAGCCATTGAACGTGCTATTGTACCTTTACCTATCTCGTTTGAAATATCTTTATTATCTGCTATACGCTTTATAACTGCTGATAGGTTATTATTACCCGGTTGTAAATTAATGTAATTTTCTATACTGTCACTTGCGGCAGTTTCTTCATAGTCTAATAAAGTGTCAAAGGTTCCGCCTGTTAATTTTTTATAAAACTCTATTTCTTTCATTGATGCGGCATTTTCGCCTGGTGTGTCTGCTTTGTTTCCTAGTCCAAGACTACTTACAAGTTGTGGTGGAAACATAATAAAATATTCATCTTTATTAATTGCGTTAAGTTTTTCTGCTTCTTCTCTATTACGTCTATTGATAATACCAGTTAAACTTTCAGGACCGCCTTGTAGAAGTTCTTGTACTGAATCACCTGTTATAATTGTATCAGTTTTTGTATACTGAGAAACCATTGTTAATGCACTCTCGTTCCAAGCATGTGATCTAATATTATATGAACTACCTGATCCGTTTACATCAAAATCCATCTTAGCAATTTTAATAGGAAATATTCTTCGTGTTGTTGAACCTGTATCAAGTATCTGCCCGTTGTCGTCATATCCTTTAAACTCAACTATTAATGCATAAGGTGCTTTTAAATAGTCTGCATGACCTGCTTTGTTTGCGGCGATCATTAAAGTTTGTAGGAACAGTCCCATACTGTATGGTTCGTGTACAGTAAAAGTTTGTACAGTAGCATTTGAAGTACGTGTTTTACTAGTTGGTGCAATTACACTATTCATTACTAAATTATCAATATAGTATTCTAACTGAGCATCAGAACTTTCGTATGCTGTTAATGCTTTTCCAGGAGCACCACCGCCTGATCTTAAAACTGTTACTTGTGGAGGAGATATTCTATATGTTGAATCTGGAAAATTTATTTCATTGACTGTTAAACAAGCAAGTGTAATATTGTAATTGTATGTTGCATATCTTTTTAATTGATTTGCAGTTTTACCTAATACTGGTAAATTCTTAAGTGACTCTTGCAAGTCTGATAACATCTCTTCAAAAGTTGTATCTAAACTAACACCTTCAATACCTGCTGTTGCACCAGTAAGAGAATCTGTTACTCCATTCTTAGCCGCATCTATAACTTTCAAACTAGCATCACTTGCTAGTCCTTTCATTTGATCTACACCAAATGAAGCAAAGTTAGAAACTGAGTCTACAAGTTTTGAGCCTTTGCCCATAGACTTTTGTAGTTGTGCATCTATTACAGATTTTGTTAGTCTGCTATTTGCCATACTCTAGTAACCTAAGTACTTTTGTAATGAATCTGCTCTTGGTAAGTAAATTTTTGCACCAGCAACTAAATCTTATACTGGATCTTTTAGTACGTCCATGTTTCTTTGTGCAAACACCCACCATAATTTTGAACTGCCGTATACAGAATACGCTAATAGATCTGGTCTATGTGTAAACTGCGGCTGTATTTCATATAATACATCATCGTCTGACTTAGGTACCGGTCTAATTTCTAATACATTCAAATAGTCTTTGTTTACTACTCGTGTTTTACCCCAAGGGCTCATTTCACTGTAACGTGCCATTAGATAAACCCTCCGCCGTTGTTACCATTAGTGCCAAGGTAGTCACCTTTTACAAATTTGTCTAAATTAAACTGTGAAGTTTTTGCTCTTGAGTAAACAGGAGCAACTGTTATTGATACTTGAGATTGTGTTGGTACAAAGCCTGCTTTACCTTTTGGATCTCCAGTAGTTGGACCTGTTGATATTTCACCACTTGCTTGTGTCTTGATGTAGTCAACATCTGCAGGCAAATCAAACGTAAAGTTTCTAACAACAACTGGAACATTTGGAAATACAAAGTCTCCGTATCCATTTAAAAATATTAATGGTGGCGGAGCACCGGAATTCTGTCCTAAACCGTAGTCCATTTTTGTTACACTACGTAAAAAGTGTGTCATTGCTACCCAATATTGCGCATCTTTAGCATTTTCTACAAAAAAGTCACCTGTAATTACGATATCTTCAATTTGGCTGTTCTGATACTGAGGGAAAGGATAATTACTATGTGTAGGATGCATTGCGTCATAATTGGCCGTATGCTGTACTAATATAGTAGGAGTATATGGAAATACTAGTCCATTGGTCTCAACAAGAGGTTTAAACATTTCATTACCGTCAACCATATTTGGAGGAATACTTAAACGTACACGCCAGTCGTTAGTCTTGGCGCCATCCGTTGCCTGTGTTTTTTCACCTGTTGGTGGTATCGAGCTAGGACCTTTTAAAAGACTTTTTAAAATACCGGCGGCACCGCCACCTAATACGTTTTCGAGTGCCGAGTTTGCAAAATTAGTTGCAGTGGACTTGACAGTATTTTCAACAGACTCTTGAAAGTTGCTAACATTGGATTGGACTATCTTTTTTAAATTCATTTCAATCTCCTACAAGTATTTAGTTGACAAAATTAAGTATGTAGTTTATAATAGAGTAATAACCTGGAGAAATATATGAGAAAAGTAAATTATCTTAATAACAAAGATATGCTAAAACAGATTCACAAGTCTAAATCACAGTTTTGTAGTTTTATGGAGCCTGATTTCAATCAGTTCGACATCATACTAACTGATTTAGACAAAATAAACATCCGTACTGTTGCAGAAGCAAAAAGAAACAAAGCAAAAAGACTGCAACACCTAGATTTTGAAGCACGTAAACTAGCTGGTGAGAAAGTTAAACTAGCACAATGCGAAATTGACTACAGAAAGATGGAGAAAGAAGACTTAATTTTTAGAATTATGACATTTGACCATATACCTGAAGAACCTGGACGTAAAAAGAATCCTAAAACAATAGCAGATACAAAAGTAAAACTAAATTTTCCACCCTTTCAGCATTACAAGTTCAACGAAGACGGAGAACTTATAGTAGTTGGCAAAAGTCATTGGGTTGGCGGTATGGAAAATGGTTATTTTAGTATGAAACATGCAAAAGCAACAAACGAACTTGCTCGTATGTGGATTAAATTATGTGAACGTTATGCAACAAGAGGAAATGTACGTGGATATACATACAACGATGAAATGCGAGGACAGGCAATCTTACAATTGGCACAAATTGGTCTACAGTTTGATGAATCAAAGTCCAACAATCCATTCGCTTATTACACAGCCGCCGTTACCAATTCGTTTGTCAGAGTTATTAACCTTGAAAAGCGCAATCAAAACATCAGAGACGACATCTTAGAAATGAATGATATGAATCCAAGTTATACTAGACAGCATAACGCAGAATGGGAAGCTTCTATGAAGCGTGAAACAGCAAAAATTAATGCGGCTAAACCAGCCAAAAGCAGTTGACCTTAAGTGCAAAAGATAGTATTATGTTTAGTACAACTATGGAGATCTCATTTTGTTTAAAAAAGCGGCAGTTTTTACCGATATACATTTCGGCTTAAAAGGAAACAGTAAAGTACACAATCTAGACTGTGAAGAGTTTGTTGATTGGTATATAGAACAGGCAAAAGCAAACGGTTGTGAAACTGGCATCTTCTGTGGTGATTGGCATCACAATAGAAACAGTTTAAATCTTACAACTATGGATGCAACTATTCGCAGTCTAGAAAAACTAGGTGCGGCATTTGAAAAGTTTTATATGTTTGTTGGTAACCACGACTTGTATTACAAAGACAAACGTGACGTAAGTTCAACTATTTTTGGTAAGCATATTCCAGGTATTACTATAGTTGACGAAATGTACACTGAAGAAGATGTTACATTAGTTCCGTGGTTAGTTGGCGAAGAATGGAAGAAGATTGAAAAGGTAAAATCCAAGTATATGTTTGGTCATTTTGAACTTCCTAGTTTTTATATGAACGCACTTGTAAAAATGCCTGATCATGGTGATCTAAAACCGCAACATTTTAAACATCAAGAATATGTGTTTAGTGGACATTTCCATAAACGTCAAGTACAGGGTAAAATACATTACATCGGTAATGCGTTTCCGCACAACTATGCAGATGCATGGGATGACGAACGTGGTATGATGATACTTGATCGTGAAAACGACAAAGAGCCTGAATACATTAACTGGTGGAACTGTCCTAAATATCGTACAGTAAAACTTTCGCAATTATTAGATCCAGATAGCGATATAATAAAGCCTAAAATGTATTTGCGAGTTACACTTGATTTACCTGTAAGTTATGAAGAAGCACAGTTTATCAAAGAAAACTATATCTCACAACACGGTTGTAGAGAAATTACATTAATACCGCAAAAACAAGAAGAAGAAATTACAACAGATTTAGATATTACTCAATTTGAAACAGTTGACGAAATTGTATCTAAAGAAATCGCAGAAATTGACACAAACAACTTCAACAAGAAGACGCTAATGGACATTTATAACGACCTATGATACGTATTAAAGATTTAACCGTAAAGAACTTCATGAGTGTGGGCAATCAGACCCAGGCTGTAGATTTCAATAAAGCAAAACTAACACTTGTATTAGGTGAAAACTTAGATCAAGGTGGTGACGATAGTGGATCACGTAATGGTACTGGTAAAACAACAATTATTAATGCACTAAGTTATGCATTATATGGTACTGCACTTACAAACATTAAACGTAACAACCTTATTAATAAGACTAATAGCAAAGGTATGGTTGTTTCGCTTGATTTTGAAAAGGACAATATACAGTATAAAATAGAACGTGGAAGATCTCCGACATTTTTTAAGTTTTTTATTAATAATGAAGAACAAGTAGATGACGAATCGCAAGGTGATAGTCGTAAAACACAGGAATATTTGAACGATTTATTAGGTATGAGTCACGATATGTTTAAGCATATTGTTGCATTAAACACATATTCTGAGCCGTTTTTAAGTATGCGAGTTAACGATCAACGTGCTATTATTGAACAATTACTTGGTATTACTATTCTTAGTGAAAAAGCAGACAATTTAAAAGAACAAGTTCGTAATACTAAAGATGCAATTACACAAGAAACGCTAAAAATTGAAGCAACGCAAACTGCTAACAGTAAAATTGAGTCAACTATTGCAAGTTTGCAAAGCAATCAAAAAGCATGGCTTTCAAAACGTACTACTGATACAATAAAACTAAAAGAAGCCATTAACGAATTAGAACATTTAGACATTGAGGTTGAATTAGAATCGCATGAAAAACTGTCTAATTGGAATGAACATAATAATGCTATTTTAGCCCTTAAGAAAGAGCTTAGTACATTAGAGCCTGCACTACAACGTGCTGATAAAAGTGTTGATAAGTTAACTAAAGATATTGCAGATTTAGAAGATGCTAAATGTTATACCTGTGGTCAAGATTTACATGCAGATAAAAAAGCAGAAATTGCAGAACGTAAGAAAAAAGAACTTGAAGATGCACTAGCATATCAAACAGAAATAAGTGGTAAACTTTTAGAGGTTACAAAAGGCTTAAAAGACATTGGTGATATTAATGGTAAACCTAGTGTGTTTTATGATACTGCTAAAGAAGCATATGAACATAGACAAAATGTTGACAGTCTAAAGCAGGCATACGAGTCTAAGAAAGATGAACAAGATCCGTATGAAGCACAAATTAATGAACTTAATGAAAGTGCAATACAAGAAATTGATTGGACGCCTGTAAACGAACTTACAACATACAAAGAACATCAAGACTTTATGTTAAAACTGTTGACAAACAAAGACAGTTTTATACGTAAAAAGATTATCGAACAAAACCTAATGTATCTTAATAATAGACTTACATACTATCTTGATAGATTAGGATTGCCACATCAAGTTGTATTCCAAAACGACTTAGTTGTTGAAATTACACAACTTGGTCAAGACTTAGACTTTGATAACTTGTCAAGAGGCGAACGTAACAGACTTATATTAGGTTTGTCGTTTGCATTTAGAGATGTTTGGGAAAGTTTATATCAGAACATTAACTTGTTGTTTATAGACGAGTTAATTGATAGTGGTATGGATACAGCAGGTGTAGAAAGTTCATTAAGTGTGCTGAAGAAAATGGCACGTGAACGTGAAAAGAACATTTATTTAATTAGTCACAAAGACGAACTTGTAGGTCGAGTAAACACAATACTAAAAGTTGTTAAAGAGAACGGTTTTACAAGTTATGAAAATGATGTAGAAGTAGTGGAATGATAGACGACGATACACATGACAAGTTAACTAAGGCTTACATGGAGTACTTTAAATCTAACGAGGCTTACGAGTCTCGTAAATCACACAGAACTCATGCTAGTAGCAGACGCTGGTTAAGAGAAATTAGAAGTCTTGCAAAAACAAGAATGGAAGAGATACACGACACGTATCAAACCAAGAAACAGGCAGAAAAACAAGGCAAGTAATAAGTATCACTATGAAGTGGACTTATCAAGGCAAAGAGGTAGAAAACATACCGGACGAATACGAAGGTTTTGTTTATCTCATTACTAATACGACCACTGGGCAAAAATACATAGGCAAAAAACTAGCAAAATTTAAAACTACTAAGCCACCACTAAAAGGCAAGAAAAACAAAAGACGCGGCACTAAAGAAAGCGATTGGCGTACTTACTGGGGATCCAGTGATAGACTAAACGCAGATGTTGCAGAACTAGGCGAAGACAAGTTTACAAGAGAAATATTATACCTATGTAAAGGTAGGGGCGAAATGTCCTACATAGAGGCACGAGAGCAGTTTGATAGGCGAGTACTTGAAACAGATGACTACTATAATGGTATCATTAATGTTAGAGTAGGCGGATCGGACAAACTTAAACAGGCATTGCTAGAACAACACATACAGGCAAAACATTCCAACACATAAGGTTAGCGGGCCGGATTAGAAATACCGCTGTGGAAAAAGCTCTCGTATAGAAGCACACGTACATATTGATTGACACACCAGAGTGTGGAAGCCACCAAACAAATTGGGCTCACTAGTTGATATAGATTGAATGTTGGCAGTCGAAAAACACAACACAGTTCATAAAAACCCTTTAGCATTAGGAACGAAGCGAGGGAATATTGTATACTGTAGTTTACATTATCCTGGATAATGTATATTATAATGTACATAATGTCGACGTAGGTTGGGAAAGGTCAGAGCCCATTGAACTAAGTGTATAAACAATTACCTACTTCCAAGTCTCGGCTGTGACGGACTCACATGAAGTGCCAAGATTAGATGGAACCATAAACAGGTTCCGTCTGACTGAAACAATCTACATGAAGCAATTACAATATTACTATCGTAATATTGCTTTAATTCATATCTATTACTTCTATCACGCATAATATTAAATACGAAGTAAACAGTTTGAGCGTTAGCGAAAACTTTATTCGCGTAGCGAATAATATAAATACACTTAATAAACATTCTTTAAGGATAACTCAGAAAATGCGTGTACAAGATATTATAATAGCAGAAGCAAAAGCTGATCCAGATGTAGTGGAAAAATTTGCAGGTGTAAGTGATAGTCAAAGATCTTACTATATTATGAAATGGGCTGAAGGAAAAGGTATCGATACAGATGATGCTATGGAAATGGCTGGTTATACAAAAGGATCGTATAGAGGCTATGGATCATACGATTGGCATTACAATCCACCACGTGAAAGTGTAGCAAACGAAGCACCTGTTGGGCTATTAAAACAAGTAGGACGTAAAATTGGTGCTAAAGCCGCTAGTGCAGTTGGCATGAAAGGCACAGCCGCTAAATTAAGTGGTGCCGCTGAAGTAGGTGACGAAGCAAGACAGTTAAAAGTAGCACTTCAAGGTTATGCAGGTAAAACTGGTATAAACATAAAACAAATGCAAGGTCCACAACTTGCGGCATTTTTAAAATCAAAAGGTTATCCAAATATGCACCTTCAAGGTGTACAAGGCATAATGACGCCTAAACAAATAGATCAAGCAATAATGACTGCGGCTCAAGATGCCGCAAAAGCAGACGGTGACGGTACAGCAGGAACTAGCCAAGCACCAGCACAACCTAGTGCGCCTGCCGCAGGAGCGGCTAAAGGAACTAATGTAGCAGGAAAACCTACTACAGCACAAGCACCACAAGTTGACAAAAACAAAGATGGCAAAGATGATGCTACAGGTGAGCCAATGGGTGCAAAAGTTATTCCAATGAAAAAGCCAGGAGCAGGTATTACTCCTGAAATGCAAAAACAACTAGATGCACTTACACCAACTGAGAAAAAAGTACTGGCTGGAGCAATATAATGAAACTACAAGAAGTAACAGGATTTAATTCACGTACAGCAACTATCCTTAACGAAGGATATCAAGACCTAACTGAACAACAAATACTTTATTTAGGCAAGTGGGAAAAAGAACTTTGGCCACTAGTTGAACAGTATACAAAATTAGCAGAACAAGAACTTACTAAGCAACAAGTATTAGACATCTTTAGCGGTGCTGAACAAGTTGCTATGGACAGCGGTGATAATAAAACAGTTGCAGGTAAAGTAGGTGCAGGTGCGGCGGCTGTTGCTAAACTACCTGTTGATATTGCTAAAAAGGTTGATGCTAAAATTAACGAACTAGGCAGATTAGCACAAAATGCTGGTCCAGTTAAAAACGCAGATCAAAAGTTTGAAGATCTTAAAAAACAAATTACAGCAAACAACAGTGACAGTAAAATTGTACAAGGTATACAAAAAATAAGTGACTGGGCAAAAGAAAATCCAGGTAAAGCAAGTATAGCAGTTGGTGTTCTAACTACTATGGCGGCATTTGCAGGTGGTCCAGCAGGCGGTGCGGCCGCAGGTTTAATACTACGTGCATCTAAAGATTTATTGCAAGGTGAAAAACTTTCAACAGCAGTTGGTAAGTCAGTTAAAACAGCGGCATATGGTGCTCTTGCTGGTCTAGCAATTAAAGGCTTAACTGACGGTATGGTTGATAACATTGCAACAGGTAGTGAAGCAGAAGCAGATGCAATGATGGACGGGTTTGCGGCAGATAACTTTAAATCAGCAGTAGACAGTGCGGCATCTGATGCCGGATTTGATGCAGGCGTACTAGATGGTGCAATGGATTATAGTTCTTCAGGTAATATTAATGGTTTCTATTACAATTATGATATGACTATGACTGCTGATCAAGTATCACAATATAAAGCACTTGCAAGTGCGGCTTCTAGTGCAGAAACATTTAGTCCTGAATATTATGAAGCGGCAGGTAAGTTACACGGATTCTTATCAACAACACAACAAGCAAACGCAGATTTATCAGCACTATCAGATACAATTAAAAACATTCCAAAAGAAGTGTGGACAGGCGATCAATTAGATGCGGCTATTGCTGTTCTTGACAATGCTGAAGAAGCAGTTCAAGCAGTATCAGCAGTTGGCGGCGCGGCAGGCGCGGCGGCACAAGGTGCTCTTGCAACAGTTGATGACAAAAACAAAGAAATGCACAAAATTAAGCCAATTGATCCTGATGAAAAGAAACAACTTGAATTAGATCTTAAAGGCGGAAGCGATGCAACTCCAGTAGATAAAGACTTTGACAAAAGTCAAAAGTTAAGCGACTTTGGTAAAGTTGGCGAAACATTGTCAATGGAAGAAAAGTATGAATTATATCTAGCAGAAGCAGATCCTGCACAAGGTGAATTACCTTTAAACAATCCTAATACACTAGGTGCTAAACTAAAACGTGGAGCAGGAAATTTAGCAGGTAAAGCCGCAGGCGCAGTAAAGGGCGCGGCAAGTTCAGCGGCAGGAGCAGTTAAACAAACTGCAAAAAATGTAGGTAATAAAGTTACTGCTGATAAACTTACTAAACAATGGACTAAGATGGGATCACCATTAGATTCAGGTAGTATTGCTAATATACTAGCAGATGCTGGTATGAGTAACGACCAAATACAAAGCATTGGATCAACACAAAAAGTAGAATTAGAACCATCTAAGCCCCAACAAGATCCTGAAACACAGCCAGATGCACCGAGTACGGATACAGCACAAAAAGGTGCGGATTCGGAACAACCAAGTGCTAAAACACCACCAGCAGTTAAAGATGCACCTATTAAAAAGGGTACTATAATGAACAAAGGTGGTAAAGATTACGAATGGGCAGGCGCACTATGGGTTGACACAGAAACAAATAAACCTGTTGGTGTACAAGCAAGTTTTGATATGGGATTACCAAATCCTAAATTTACTGCAATTCTTAAGGCTGTTAAAGCTGATCCAGAATTAGGAAAATTAGTAAAAGCACAACTTACTGCTAAAGGTGTAAAACCGGGTACTGCACAAGCAGGACAAGCGGCACAAGCAGGTGTTAAAGGAACTGAAAAACTTAAGACTGCTTAAAAATAAGGTAGTCCGCTTTTCTTTGTAGTTTCGAAATTGTCTTCAACCATTTTACCGATTATTTCTCGTTCTTCAGGTCCGAGATAATAGGCTTCTTCGTAGGTTAGACCTCCACGCATCAACCAACATAATTTAGTAAGTTCTAATTTAAACTGTTTAGATTCTTGTTCAAGGACCTTAACTTCTTCTAGGATCTCTGGGACGGTCCACGTCAGGATCCTTATTCGAAAAAATTCGACTGATCGAATGTAATTGGTACTTCGTAAGTTTCTGGAACACCTTGTAATTTTTCTTCGTCAGTTGCTTGTGCAATTAACGGCTTTAGTGTAAACTTGTCTTTTTCTGCTTCTAAGTGTTTTTGAATACTATTAAAAAATGTTTTATCTGCATTTTTAATAAAGTCAAGTATATGTGTTCTGTTAGTTACTAATAATGGATCATCATTTTCTTGTTGTATCTCAATACTTTTAATACCTTTAACCATCATGTCTACAGTTAGTTCAGTAAGTTTTGCAAACGAGTTTGTAAATGCTTGAAGTTTATCTTCTTCTTTCATTG